>OLOJ01000173.1_pt1 | contig 69294 bp, 65 predicted proteins | sample 1672251 | NCBI WGS metagenome assembly OLOJ01 (sample SAMEA3136664, study PRJEB25190) | human gut metagenome | biome: human gut; feature: human-associated habitat; material: faeces | place: Austria | collected 2013 | reverse complement strand
CATTCTCTCTTTTTTTAATGCGGCGAATGCCGCATCAGCGAAATGAAGCGAAGCGCAATCGAGCTGTGTACTGCTTATAGCAAATCATTGGAGACGAATGCCGCATCAGCGAGATGAAGCGGAGTGTAATCGAGCTGTATGTGACTCATTGAAGTGGTGGGTAATCGGCGAATGCCGCATCAGCGAAATGAAGCGAAGTGCAATCGAGCTGTGCACTGCCTTATTTAAAGGCACATTCCGCAAAATCACTTATAAAACCAGAAACTTCTCTGAAACATAAAAGTAACTTGTTTTCCCCTGAAAAATACAATCTTAAAATAACTACCAATCTACATATTTCAGTTTTAAAATCATTATTAAAAAATTAATGTGACAACAACATCAACATTAAAAAACATCGATAAAAATTAGATTAAATTAGGAGGAAAAAGGTTTGAAAAAATCGACGTTATGTAAATCTTTCCCACAAATCTTCCCACAAGTTGTGGGAAGAATGTTATTTTCGATTATATTTTCTTATATCTATTCATAAATTATTTTGTTAAGCGTATATTGATACCATTTAGGAAATTAAGACATACACTTAGGAAAAAAACATTTACATTAGAAAAAATAAAAGTAATATGTACTTGTCCGGACAATACTTTAGTATATACGGGAAGGAAAAGTATTGTACTCATACATTTACAAATGGTTTCTTAGATTTTTCTAGAAACACATATTATTAATATATAAAATGTTATTATATATTCCTTTTGCAATGAAGGTTATTTTGTTATAATGGATGTAACTTAGTAACAGCAAGAGGAATATATGAATCTATTTATAGCAATATTAACAGATTTCAGCCATTTTATAAAAATAATAATGGCAATGAATTTGTTTGGAAATTTTGAAGAGAGAATTAATAAGTATAAAATCATATTGATAGCTGCAATCATAGCACTGGCATCAGGTATTATTTACTTTGATGAGAAAATGAAGATTGGTTCAATTGTATACTTTATTACAACATATTCAGTGTTTAGAATGTGGTATGCAGAAAAAAGAAAATTATTGCTTTTATTTTCTATATGGATTCCATTTATGATGTCTATGATAGACACTATGTTTTTAATTTTGGTAAAACTCTTTTTGGGACTTTTACCGTTTGGCATTAAGAGTTTTGAAGAACTTATGGCGTCAGTTTTATCGTTAATGTTTATTTATACGGTAGGCTATATTTATAGGAAACATTATCAATACGGATTGAAAAAAATAGAATATAAAAATCTGGTATTACTGACAGTGCTAATTGTTGTAAATTCCATTGTGGTGATGACGGTTGCAAAAGTTGCAACAATTGAATTGTCTGAAAAACATAAACTAGTATTTTCAGGTGCGTTCATAGCTGTTATAGTTGGGATATTCATACAATTGGGGGCAGTAATTCTACTTAAGGTTTCAAAAAATGTTTCTCAGGAAAGAGAACTGGAAACAAAAATGTACTTGAAGGAGCAGCAAAACTATTATGAATATCTTGAAGAACGTGAAAAAAACACAAAAAAGTTCAGACACGATGTTAGAAATCACTTAGAATTGCTTACAAAACTTATAAATAGCAAACAGTATGAAGAAGTAAATGACTATTTAGAAAAAATAAACATAAAAATAGATGAGTTGGGAAATGCAGTTAGCATCGGAAACGGAATAGCGGAAGCAATAGTGAATAAATACTATTATCAGGCAATAGATTCAGGTGTAAAAATGAAAGTTTCAGGTGTTTTACCTACAGAGTGTAGGATTGATGCTTATGATTTATGTACAATATTTTCAAATGTTTTAAGCAATGCAATTGAAGCTGCAAGTAAGTCAAAAAAGAAACAGATTTATTTAGATTGCAGATACAACGATGAAAACATAATTATAAACATAAGAAATACCTATAAGGATAATGGACAATTTAAAAATAAGAATCTGGTTACAACAAAAAGTGACAGAGAATATCATGGTTTCGGACTTGAAAATGTTAGAGAATGTGTAGAAAGGAATAATGGTCTTATATACATAGAGATAGGGAAGGAAGAGTTTATGGAAACTATTTCTATAAAAAGGTAAATAACATGAAAATTGCAATAGTTGATGATGAGGCTTACTGGAGAGAAAAGGCAGAAGAATGCATTAAGGAAGAGATGAAGAATGAAATAGAGATTACAGTGTATGACAATCCAATATCCTATTTGGAATCTAAGGATGAATATGATATATCTTTAATAGATATAGAAATGGATGAGTTAGATGGCTTTGAAACTATTAAAAAAGCCAGAGAGAAAAATAAGGATACCATCTTTATGATATTAACAACACATACGGAAATGAGCAGAAGAGGTTATCTCGTAAATGCATTTAGATATTTGGACAAAGTGAATTTAAAAGAAGAGCTGAAAGAGGCGTTTTATTCAGCAAAAAAATTGCTTGAAAAGGATAAAAAGATAACCTTAAATATCGTTGGAGAAGCACAGCAGGAGGTAGCGCTAAAAAACATTTATTACTTTGAAGCACAAAGACATGGGGTACTGATTTATACGACATTGGGAGTAAAAAGATGTAACGACAGTATGTCGGAGATGGAACAGAAACTGGACAATAAATGGTTTTACAGATGTCATAATTCGTTTATAGTAAATCTGGACGAAATAGAATCACTAAAAGGCACAGTAATATATATGAAGAACGGTAATGATATAGATATATCAAGAAGGAAGGTCAGTGAGTTTAAAAAAGTTTTTTTGAAAAGACAATATGAATGTGCAAATGGTTAAGAAGTCACGCAAGTGGCTTTTTTTTGCTACAAAAGTATGGGAAAAATATTAATAATAAACATTTTCACATTTAGAACTACCATTTAAGTAAAAATACATACCATTTAGGCAAAAGATATTGAGTTTATGAAAGTAAAAGGATATATTCAGATTGTTTTGAAACAACGAAAAATAAAATCTTATAAGAATTTATTTTCTTTAAAAACATAATAAGAGGAGGAAATTAAAGTGAACAAATTGAAGAAAGTAATGGTTTATGTTTGTACGGTGGCAACAGTTTTTGGCGCTACTACAGCAGTTTATGCAGGAGCGTCAAAAACACTTAACGGTGGCGGAGCAAAATGGACGGGTGGAGAAACATCAGATGGTATATTATACTCTAATTTGTATGATGAAAAAGAAGATGGTATAAAATATAATGTTACAGTATGGGTAGATCCAGATTGGAGTCCTAAAAAAGAAAAATCTGGTGAAACGACTGCTAAAGGAAAGAAAGGAAGAGTACATGTTGCAAAAGCAGCTACTCATAAAAATCCTTTTGTGGCAGAAAAATGCGGATATAAAGATTTTAAGGCTGTCGCTGTAAAATAATCTTTAAAGGATAGAAAACCTTGATAATGATATATCAAGGTTTTCTAAATATACACTATTAATTTTATGAATAAATAGGGGAGGCTTTATGAAAAAAATATTCTCACTAATTGGCGTGATGCTTGTGATTTTTTCAGTATATTTTATGCTACTTGTAGTTGATAAATCTAACTATATTAGTGACGAAAGGATTTCCGATTTCTCATTAGAAAAACAAGTTGGGTTTGATACACTTGAAAAATTTGCAAAGGAAAGCGATGTATCAGTACAGATTAGAACATTTAATAATTATTCTTTTGGAAATGTTCAATGCAAAATTGAGGTTATTAACCCTAAACATAATACTCAATATGGTGTTATGAAGAGCCTGTTTCCAAATAGACATATAGAAATAGTACCAAATGAAAAAAGGAAAGATAGAAAAGCCAGATATTTTATGGTACAGGATAATGAATTAGGTAAAGTTTCAGCATTAAAAAATATATTGGATAAAAATGGTTATAATGCAGAAGTGGTATACAAAGAACCGGTTAAGTTTAGTTTTGAAATGTTATTTAGTCCTTTAAATATTGGCTTTTTTGTATCCATCTTTTGTTTATCTTTATTCAGCACATCGATATATTATATTTCAAGATTAAAAGAAATTGGAATATTGAAATTAAATGGTTGGTCTGAACGAAGAATTTCAGTACGATTGTATAAGGATATTGTAAAAAATACAGGATATGGATTTGTACCATGTGCAATATTATTTGTCTTGTACATAATGTTTATGGATATTAGTCAATTGCCGGAATATTTAATAATGTTGCTGTTTTTAATTTTAGCTCTGGATTTTGTGTATATATGTGTTGCAATGGTAGCAGTAATTTTTATCAAGAATACAGATTATATAGATTCTATAAAGAACAAAAAAAACAATAAAATCATATTTTTAATGGTAATGCTGTTTAAAGTAATCTTGGTGGTAGTAGTGCTTATTATATCAACACAATTAATAGATAATACTTTGAGACTAACGGAAGGAGTTAAAAGAGCAGAGGAGATTGAAGCTCATAATTGGTATATTTGTACACAGCATGTTGCATTAAGTAGTGATGAAGAAAAAGAACTTGATTTATATATGCAAAAGTTTAAGTCTAATGAAATCTTTAATTATTGTCCATCAGACAGCACACAAGATAGAAATGAACCTGCTGTTGTGTACAAGGACTTAGATAGCATTGAAAGCAATATGATAATTGCTTCATCTAATCTTATTTCTTATTTGGGAATAAAAAATAAAAACGGAAATAAATTGCAAATAAAAGATAATAGAGAGTACTTGTTAATTCCAGAAAATTTATGGGAAAAACGTAGCAAAATAATAAAGTATGAAGGATTAGAAAATATAGAAACCATATGCATTCCAAATGGACAATGGATTATGGATTTGGAAACTCCAGGTAAGTATTCTTATAATTCTGTTATACAGGTATCAAAACTAGAAAAAAGGGCTACAGTTAGCTATGGTGATGTTTTTATGACTGAAAATGTAGCAAAACAGATGGAAGAAAAATTACTAACAATGGGATATGAAAAAGCAGATATAGAGATGGAAGAATTGGGTGTAGAATTGCGCACACATATATCAACTTATCAGACGGAATTATTTGAAAGTGTAATATATTTCTTTATTGTTTTTTTAACATATGTACTTGTAGATATAAGTTTGTATTGTATTTATTATGAATTTAAGAAAAAGAAAATGGCGGTATATAGTTTGTTAGGAAGAAAGACCGTGAATGATATTTTTAATTTTATATTTTATAATGCTACGATTATAGTAGCAGCATCTATTATCATAAATAGGATCTTTATGTTTTTAATTATTCCTGAAACAATAATATTTTATATTATCTTATCAAGAAAATCATTTGAAAGCATAGGAACTGTAATTAAAGGAAGGTAGTTATTATGAATGCGTTAGAATTAAAAAATATATCAAAGAAGTATGGAAATAATACTATATTTGATAACTATAATTTAGAGGTTAAAAAGGGTACATTTCTAGGAATTAAAGGAAAAAGTGGACGAGGAAAAACAACTTTGTTGAATATAATGGGTTTATTGGAGGACTATGAGGGTACTCTCAATATTATGGGGGAAGAGGTAAGGTACAGAGATAAGAAAAAACGAAAAGAGATGTTAAAAAAGGTAATAGGTTATCTGTTTCAAAATTACGCACTTATTGATGATTTGACAGTATATGAAAATCTCAAGATTGTAATCAATAAAAAGAATAAGATAAAAGGAAAGGAGTTAATGTTAGAAGCTCTTGAGAAAGTTGGAGTTGCAAATGAATTTTTAAATAAAAAGATTTATACTTGTTCAGGAGGTGAGCAACAAAGAATTGCCATTGCAAGACTGATGCTTAAAGATTGTGATATTGTTCTGGCAGATGAACCTACAGGAAGTTTGGATGACAAGAATACGGCGATTGTGATGAAATTATTGACTCAATTAAATGAAGAAGGAAAAACAATTGTTATGGTTTCTCATGATGATGTTGCACTTTCATATTGTAAGGAAATAGTCCAATTGTAATAAATTTTTATTGAATATCTTGTCAGTTTTAATAAACAGAAAGAGCATATTGCGAAATCGAAATCGCAATATGCTCTTAGGTTAAAAATGCATAGGTTTAGTTGGATACATTCATTGCTTTAACATACCCTTGCAATCCATCGGGTTGTAAGGCGAAATAGATATAATTAAATGGTTCTTCCCTTGCAAGTCGATGGAGATAAGCAATATCCAACGGATATTCAAGATAAACATTTTTATTTAATCTAGTGCAGTTAAGCACAATTTTTAGTTTGTCTTTGGTATAAACTTCAATATCATCATCTTCCGAATTGTGAATTGCAAAATAGATATTTCAATGGTTGATTTAAATGAATATTTAAAATATCGTAAATGTACTATTGCAGTTATTGATTCAGGAATTAATATTGAAAATGCTATTTTAAAAAGACATTTGTGGAAAAATACTGATGAAAAGATAGATAATATTGATAACGATGCAAATGGGTATGTGGATGACATATGTGGATATAATTTTAAAGATAACAACACTAAATTGTTTTCTAGGGAGGATACAAGTCATGGTACAAGTATAGCCAATATACTATGTACAAATTCAACAGAAGATGGTAATTTTGAAGAAAACGAGTTTATTGAATTTATGCCATTAAAAATCATGCAACAAGGTAATGATGGGGAGTGTGATGACTTGGTAGACGCTATACTTTATGCTCAAGAAAATGGGGCTGAAATTTGTGTTGTAAGTTTGCTTATGTTTAAAGAGAACTTAAAATTGAAAAAGGTAATAAAAGAATCTAATATGCTTTTTGTGGTAGCGGCTGGTAATTATAATTTAGACATAGATGAAGTGAAAATGTATCCTTGTAGTTATAATTTTAATAATGTTGTTACGGTAGGAAGTTTTAGATGTGATGGATGTTTAAGTACTACTTCTAACTATGGTGAAAGTGTTGATATTGTAGCACCAGGAACGGATATTTTACGCTTAACAAAAGATAATAAAGTTTCTTATATGGGTGGAACTTCTTTTGCTGTGCCATATGTTGCAAAGGCCTGTGCAATAATATATAGTATGAGTGAAGAAATAAAGTCAGCAAATGAGATGAAGAAAATACTATTAGATGCAGCATCTAAAAATAAATGCCTAAAAGGGAAAATAAAAGATAATAATCAGCTAAATATTTTGAACATAATACAAAAATTGAAGGAGGAGTAAAATAATGAAAGTTGAAAAGAAAAAAATCGTTATCCTTTTGATAATGATAATATCAATTTTAATTTGTTTGTTTAATTTTATGAGTATTATAATGGATGATTTCTTTTGGAAAACACAATATACAGTAATTATGTTTTTTATTGATACAATATTAATTCTATTATTAATATTTTCTAGAAAAAGAAGTTAGAATTGACGAATGATATTAATAAAATGTTGTAGGATAGGAATTGTAATAGTACTAATTTCATCATTCTTTGCATAGAAGATAGCTATTATTTGGAATAAAAAGAGAAAAATGGATAACTAATTATTATTACAAATAAATGTATTAATTAAGTATAAAACCTAAAATCCTTCCCACAAACACTTGAACTTTTTACATTTTATTATAAAATACCATAATGTTTTATATTGCCCGCAATGCCCGATAAACAAAGGAATTGCGGGCATTTTTATAACACAAAATAATGCATAATAAACTGATATAAAATACCCTAGGGCTTTCAGGGTGTGCAGGGTTCGAGGTCTCAATTGTCATTTCGGTCGATGCTTCTGCCAAGGGCAGAGTTGTCCACAGGACAACCGCATCCCTGGAGGCGCACTTGCGGGTACCGTTTCGGACATTAAATTGCCTGGGGTGGTACTTTTCTTTGTGCGTAAGCAATGAGTCACATAAAAAAAGAGAGAATGTTCAGAGAGAAATGTTTACATTTCGAAAAGAACATTCTCTCTTTTTTTAATGCGGCGAATGCCGCATCAGCGAAATGAAGCGAAGCGTAATTGAGCTGTATGTGACTCATTCAATCCTGAGTGCTTGCATTCAAGACAGAGAGTCTTTTTCTCTTTTTTTGATGCGGCGAATGCCGCATCAGCGAGATGTAACGAAGTGGAATCGAGTTGTATGTGACGAATTAAAGTTGAGAGCAGCAAATGTTAGGCGTTCTATTCGTAATTATTGGTGCAATAGAAAAGCATAAAAAACAGGGCAGGTAGCTTTAAACACTGGAATTTTTGACAAATATATGAATACATATTATTATAAAGTTGTATGCGTTTTGCGTACAACTTTATTTCATAATGGGGAAGTATGAAAAAGTACATATCTAAATAAAAACTTACAAAATCTATTTCTAAAAGTTTCAGTTACAAGTTTCACACATTTTTCCATTACAGTAGTTTTAACATAAGATAAAACAAAATTCAGGAGGAAAATATGAAAAACAAGAAAAAAACATGCATAACTATTGTGGTGTGCCTTGTGATTGGACTTATCAGCGGAATTGCGTATTTCCAAGTTAGCAAAGCAGCAAAAAAAGATAACAGTCAGGTAGTTAATGAAAGCACTATTACTAATAGAAAAGACAAAACCGGGAAATCTTTGTTAAACGAAATCAATATAAAATCTTATAAGGACATTTCAAAAATTGTTGTAGGTGAAAATACACAGGAAGATGTATCCTGGGTAGAACCAATTCAAACAATAACATTCACAAATAAAGATGATATTGATTATTTATATAATCAACTATCTCAATTAAAAACATTGAATAAAAGTGGGTCTGATGATGAAAATGAAGTAGAGGCTCCCAAAAAGCGAACAATACAATCGGTACCAGAAAATGCAAAAATATGTTACTGCATTACAAAAATATGAAGGTGAATCCTGGTATAGCGGCAATGAAATTGCACTGGTTGATGGAGAGCTGAAATTGAAAGTTTTTATCTGCAGGGATAACAGTGAAAATCGCAAAAAAATATTAAAAATTGTAGATTCACCAAAGGACATTGTGTTTGGAAATGGAGAAATTTCTTATGCAAAATTAAAAACTATAAAAGAATTTATTAGCAATCAAATTCTTCAAGACAGAGACAAATATGACTATATAATTGGATGTGCTATTACTTCCAAAGAAATCAAAATTACCATGTCAGGTAATGTAAAAAAATCACAAATAAACGACTTTTTAACAGAATTTGAAGAGTATAAAAATTATATAAACATAGTCAAATAAGATGTAAAAATCAGAAAAAAATCAACGCTTATGTCGAAAAAAACGACGTTCGTGCAAAAACTATTTACAATTAAATAAAAAGAAGTATGCTAACTCTTGTCCGGGCAATACAACAGTATATACGGAAAGGACAAGGGAAGTGTTAAGCATATTGAGACATTGGTTAGCAACAATTTTCTAACTAAATGTTACTTATCTCCCAAAACGTAAATATGGTATAATATACCTAAAATAAGTAATTGGGAGAAAAATATGGAGGCATTTTATACTGTTATTGCTAATTTGTTTCATATATTAGGAATAATATTAATTTGTTCTAGCCTATTCGGGATGAACAAAAGACATTGTAACAAATATATTAAGCTGGCAACAGTGGTGTTAGCTGATATAAGTAATGTAGTTTTTAATAGTTTAGTAACAAACTATAATTTACAAGTTGTTTTTTACATTTTATGCATATTTGTTGTTATAAAGATATTTTACTTGGATGATAATAAGAAGACGATAATATCTATTATCTGTGGAATACTTATTGCAAACGTCTTGGGAATATTCTTTGCAGAAATTGTAAACGGTATAATTAAAGTTTGGGGCATTAGCTTAGGAGGCATTAGTAGTGTTGTAGGAAGTGCACTGGCTTATGGATTATTAGTTGCTATTTCTATGCTGATTAATAAGAAAGCAAATTTTTTGGAAAATATATCTAATAAGTTTTGGGTTATTTTTACCATTAACGTGGTTGCAGATGCCACAATGCTTTTAATTTTTTTAGTTATTTCAGATAGGCAGATTACAAATAAAAGTAAAAATGCGTATATAGTTTTATATATTGTGCTTGCGATAGCTGTTTTTTTGCAGATGGCATTTCTGGTATACATATTAATTTCAAGAGATATACACAGAGAAAATGAAATGTTAGCAAAGAAATACTTGGAAGAACAAAAAAACTATTACGAATACCTGGAACAAAGGGAAGTCGAAACCAAGAAATTCAGACATGATATAAGAAATCATTTATATCTATTGGATAAAGTGAAAAAAGAGGGGAAGAATGAAGAATTTGAAAAATATCTTCAGGATATTATAGAGCGCGTTGACAGGTTAGGAACTAAGGTAAATGTTGGAAATGATATTGCCAATGCCATATTAGATAAATATTATGCTGAAGCAATTAACAAAGGCATTAACATACAGATTCAGGGACATTTTCCAATAAACTGTAGTGTTAGTGCATATCATTTATGTACAATATTTTCTAATCTGTTGAGCAATGCTATAGAGGCGGCAGAAAAAGCCACGATAAAGAAAGTTTGGGTAATATGTCGTTATACGGAAAACGAGATAATAATAGAAATTGGAAATTCTTATTGTGATAATAATCTTAATAAGAAAAATCTAAAAACTAAAAAGCCCGAAAAACAGTATCATGGTTGGGGATTGAAAAATGTAGAAGATAGCGTCAATGCATGTAACGGGTTAATAGACATAGAAATCGAAAATGGTTGTTTTGTTGTATCAGTTACATTAAAGAATAATGAGGTATAAGGAAAATGAATATAGCCATTGTTGATGATGAAAGCTGTTGGAGAGAAACAGCGCAAAAAGTAATTAATAATTACACAGGAGATAAAGACAGAATTGAAATGTTTAGCTCGGGAATGGAATTCCTGAAAAAAGACAAATACTATGATGTTGTAATTATGGATGTAGAAATGCCGGATTTAAACGGCTTTGAGACAATAACGGAATACAACAAAAGTAATAAAAGCAGTATTGTCATAATTCTTACGACACATTTGGACTGTGCAAGACAGGGATTTTTGGTAAATGCATTTCGATACATTGATAAGTTAAATATGCAGAATGAATTAGAAGAAGCTTTTGGAGCAATACAAAAAATAAATGAAAATAAATACGCCTGCATAATAGGGCATAAAAGTAATGAGACAAGAGAAATTCCTATTAATTCAATTCTATATATTGAAACAAAGTCAAGAAAAACACTAATTCATACAGAAGAGGGTTGCTTTATTTCGGATGAAAAAATCAATGACTTGGAAAACCGGTTAGAACCGTATGGGTTTTACCGAAGTCACAAATCCTATTTGACCAATATGGCAAAGGTTGAATACATTGATAAAGAATTTGCATATTTTAAAGATAATGAGAAATCTTATGTTAGCGTGAGAAAATATGCAGAAACGAAAAAACGATATATTGCAGCAAAGAAAAAAATCGCAGCTATGTAATAAAAAAACGGCATGAACGTCAAAAAAACAACGTTCATGTCGTTTTTTTCGACGTTCGTGCAAAGTCTATTGATAAGGAAGGAAAATGTGAGTATACTGTGATGCGTATCTAAATTTAGATGTACAAACATAAAAAGTAGGGAGTGCTTTTTTACATTACTAATCAAAAATGGGAGTAGAAAAAATTGAAGAATGTACTTAAGAAAGGAATCGCATTTACATTGGCATTAACATTAAGCGTTAGCAGTGCAAACGTGAGTCTGTTTATTACAAAAGCAAATCAGCAGGCAGAAGAAAAAAGCAATGTTGAAAACAGTAATTTCACAGTTAACAGTGAAACAGTTAAACCGAAAGTTGTAGAGGAAGTTATGTCAGACAGAACAACAGATTCTACTACTTTTTTGCTATCCAATGGTATGAAACAGACAACATACTATTCAGATGACATTTATTTTGAAAATGAAAAAGGCAAATTAGCGGAATATGACAATGAGTTTGTTAAGCTTGATAAAAATGATAAAAAGCAGGTTGTAAATTCAGTAGAAGTAAGTGGAAGTGAAAAAGAAGAATACAGTTATGTAAATAACGAAGGGGATCCAAAGCAGTTTTTACCAAACAAACTGTCAGAGAAAACACCAGTCGTAATGACAAAGGAAAATTATGTAGTATCTTTTGCACCAACAGATGTAAAAGGTGAAGGTGAAGAAGGAAGACTTGTAAAATCAGAAAAGAATAATAAGTTAACATACAAAACGGTACGTTGTACATACAAATATGATAAAGTAGGAAACAGAACCTATGAATTAGAGTTTGAGACAGATACTGTTGCAACAGATCAGTCAAAAACAACAGGATATTATTCATATAATGGTTATAACGAATTAAATCAGTTAACATCAAGTACGGTAATAGAATGCGCTGATGGTTCAAATGTTAAATCGTATAGTAAATCATATAATTATGACAATAAAGGAAATCAAATTTCTGTTATTGACAGTGGTAAAAAAACAAACACTACTTACAAATACGATGTAAATAGCCAGCTAATCGATGTGGAAATAAAGACAAATGGAGTAATTACATCAAAACAACATAATGAATATAATGGACAAGGTCAACGTATTTTGAAAACAGATACGCAAATTGAGGGAAATAAGGTTAATTACCAAACAATAAACTATTATTACGAGGGAAGCTTGCTATTATATACAACTGATGAAAAAGGCAATAAGACAAGCCAAAACATTATTGGAAATGATAGTAATGCATTTGCTACAATAAGGTATGATTCAGGTACACAGACAGAATACTTTTATTCTAAAGATGTACAGGGAAGTGTCGTGGCAATTCTTAATAATAGTGGCAAATGTGAACAGGCGTACAGTTATACTGACTACGGAGAAACACAAAAGAACATTGATAGTAAGTTCTATAATGAAATATGTTATACGGGTGGTATATATGATGAAAATACAGGACTTTACTATTTGAATGCAAGATATTATGATTCAAGTGATGGCGAATTTTTAAGTCAGGATACCTATAGAGGCACAGAAACTGACAAAGATACGTGGAATCTATATGCTTATTGTTCCGGAAATCCAATAAATTATGTTGATCCGAGTGGACATAAGAAGAATAGAAATAGTGGACAATATTATCCGGCAGGTGCTTGGGATTCTATAAGAGAACAGGAGGCAAAAAAGTATACATATTATAATACGAACAAAGCCAGAAAATACATATATAAATATTTAAGGAAAAAGTTGAAGACTAACAAGAAGCAGGCATGTGCAATATTGGGCAATATTTATGTTGAAACGTGGCATACATATAGTTCTTTAATTTTACAAGGAAGCTCAGAACCGGCATTTTGGTATGTCAAAAAGTATGATGCATATGATAGTAAAGGATGGGGGATTCTTCAATGGACCTATTTTACTAGGAAGGAAGCTTTGTTAAAATATGTAAAAAAAGCTAATAATAAGCATAGGACTCAAAGTTTGAATGTTGGTGATTTGATTGTTCAGTTAGAATATTTTAATAAAGAGCGAAAGAGTGCTTATAAAAATAAGTGGAAAATATTTAAAGGCAAAAAAGAGATAGCTGATATGGTGAATTCTTTTTGTAAAGATTATGAGCAGGCAGGAGTACCACATTTAGACGAGAGAATAAATACCGCAAAAAAATTGTTAAAAAAATATAAGTAAAATATTTATTTAGTAACAACTCAAAATAACTTAAATAATTTTAGTTATTTTGAGCTGTTAGTAGATATTTTCGTAAGAAAATTAATAAAGGAGAGAAAGTAACTATGACTTTGAATAATAAGAAAAAAAAGATAATTTGTTTATGTATAATAGTGTGCATACTGTCCTTAGTAGGGTGTAATAAAAAAACAGAAAATACAAACAAATCTAATGAAAGTTCAACAGAAAAAAATATAGTTGTGACAACTAGTAGTAAAGTAGTGAAAATTGACAATAAAGAAATATTAGATGTACTTAAAAACGAGACAAGGTATTATAATACTGAATTAAAAAGGGAATGCTACATTAGAGATTATAATTCAGATAATTATATGAGTGTTAATTCAAAAGGTAAATATGAATATCAAGAAGAAAGTAATGTTGAAAAAACAAAAATAAAATTTTGGTGTCAAGTGGATATAGATTATGATGGGGAGCAAGAGGTTGTGTTACAAACAAGTTTAGGAAATGAGCTGGTATTAACTTATAAAGATGGAAAAGTGTATTGTTATTCATTTCCGTTCAGAGGAATGAAAAATATAAAGAAAGACGGAAGTTTTGAAAGTTCTGGAAGTGCTGCAGACACATATATTGGTAGACTGAAATTTAATAATGGAGAGTGCTATTATAGCGAACTTTGTGCATGTGATAATGAAAATGAAGAGTCTCCTATTTATAGAGTGAATAACAAAAAAACTACAAAAGAACAGGTTGATAGTTTTTTGAAAAAACAAGAAGAAAAAGAAAATGTAGTGTGGAGCAAGGGAAATCCAATTGATAAAGAATGAAACACTTTGAATTATATTTTAATAGATGTATATGATTTCACATGAATATTATAATTCTATAGTGATTTTGGCTAATAACTGTGAATGATTAAGTCAGGTGAATGCTAATCACAGTTATAAAACAAGGATAGAAATGAATTATAAAAATAGAAAAAAGTTAACTTTGTATAATTTATAATAAATTACAGAAAGGAAATGAAGATAAAAAGCAATCAATACTCGGGCCTAATTTATATTGGGCTTATTAGGATGTGAAGATACAAAAAAGGTAAAATATCAATCGGGAAGAAATTTGATTAAAAAAAGATAAATTATGAAACTCTTGGTAGTGATGAACCGGCATTAATAATTGACAATTAGAAGGATTATATTTATCAAGTAAATAATATAAGAAAGAAGAGTGAAAATAATGAATAGAAAAATATTGTCGTTAGTAGTAATAGTAGTTTCTATTTTGATTTGCGTGTTTAACATTTTAAGTGGTACATTAGATAATTTCTTTTGGAGAACACAGTATACATTAATTTTATTTATAATAGACACAATGCTTATATTATATTTATTATTCACAAGAAGAAGGAAATAGTCTTAATGATAGATAAAACCTTAAAATTTTTATTATAAATACTTGAAAAATTCTGGATTATATAAAGTATTTCCTAATCAAATTAATTTCGACTTTAAGTGAATATCTAAGCTTAAATCGGTGAAATAAAAATCGGAAAAACTACGTTAAATTGTTATAAACAATTTAATAAGAGATAATTCTATATGGCAAAAAATATTTGGGCGAGGTTTAGGTCCAGCTGATTGCTATCCGGTAGCAGATAAAGGTGCTAAAAGAATAACCTATACTAAATCAGTTATTCGTGCTCCACGATAAGCAAACGGTATAATAATGTCAAATACCCAATGAAAAATTAGACGAAGAAAAGGGTTAAAAATGAACTTTGAAAATGTAAATATATAAGTTATGTGATACAAACACTACCCTTGACAGCACATAAAGAATTGTTTGATGCTGATTATTGATGGTAATGAGACTGAAAAAAGTAAGTTTTTATCGTGTAAATAAGTGAGTAGTTCTTAATGAGCTATTAAGGGTAGTAATTTGAATCAGATGTTGGTCACAATTCCAGATTTTATTTATAATTTTTAATATTATGTAGAGGAAGAATTATTGAAAATTATACTGTTTATGAGAAATATATTTACAAGGAAATAACGAAAAGTTTATTAATAACTTTGCAGTGATTATTTAGGAAGAATCACTTTTGGTGCAAATTCCCTCAAGGATATAAAGTAAAAAAAGGAGTGTTGTTTGACACTACCTGGAATATTAGGAGGATATGAATGAAAAAATTGATTAGAAAAATATATTTGGTGTTTATAATTATACTGTATACAGTATTTTGTTATATATATGCTACTGATGGATTGAAAATTCAACTAGCAAATAAAATACAAAATAACTTCTACGATTATATTAAATATGAGTATAGCCCTGTCAGTACCCAATTATACATAATAGCGATTATTGGTATGATTGTATCAGGACTAATCTTTACAGTTTGTTCAACATATAAGATATATAGATGTATAAAAAAATACATAGAAAAAAAGAGTTTACGAATAATTGCAGTGTTAATATTTTTAATTATAGTAATACTGTTTTTACATTTATGCAGAAATTATTTTGTTAATGTAAATATGCCTATTGGAGAAGAAATGTGAAATGGTTAATGCAAAAAGGAACAAATAAATGCATTTGTTGATAAAAACTTGCAACAACAAAGAGAAAATACTTTTTGCTTTAAAACCAATAAAATTCTCTGCTATGAATGGGACCAGAAAGCTTTAGCTTTAAGCAAAAAAACAAGGGAGGTATCCAAAGGAACAAAAACAGTTTAGCATATGCTAGATGGGAATTTAAATGCCATATTATATTTGCACCAAGGTTTAGGAGAAAAGTAATATATAATCAGATTAAAGAGGGTATTGGAAAGATATTAAGAGCATTATATGATAGAAAAGGTGTAGAAATAATAGTGACAGGAGTATGTCGAGATTATATATGTTTATGAGAATTCCGACAAAATATAGGTATTCAGAAATATTGGGATATTTCAAAGGAAAAGTCCACTAATGATATTTGATAGACATGCAAATTCGAAATATAAATATGGAAACTGACATTTCTGGTGTATAGGATACTACGTAGATACAGTAGGAAAGAATGCAAAGAAAATAGAAGAATATATCAAAAATCAGTTACAAGAGGGTTTGGAATATGTTCAGTTGACATTGAAAGATTACATTGACCCGTTTATGGCTGAGTCGGTAAAACAGGACAAATAGAAAAAGCCCTTCAGGGCTAACTTGTGGGTAAACGTGATGGGCGGACTTTTCAATACTTTTTATAGGCGAGCAGGAAACAGTAGCTTATAGTCGTAGAGCAAGCCAGCAGTTGAGTAGGGATAATTGTAAAAAAAACAAAAAATGTTTCCAAAATCCGGGTATTATGAGTGTTTGAGACCAAATAAAAATTAATGAATTGCGAATCTTAAATAAATATCGGTAAATATCGAACCAATGAATTTTGAAATTTAAATCGGCGAAATAAAAATTGGAAAAACTACGTTAAATGATTATAAACAATTTAACAGGAGGACAAAACTTATGAAGAACAGAAAACTAGAGAAGACACCTATAACAATCATTCTATCGCTAATGATATTATTTGGTGTGTTTACAGCAACATCAAACAATGCATATGCACAGTCAAAAGATATTAATGATGTAAAAGCTATTCAAAAAATAATAACAATCCAGAGAAATAAAGGTGCAAAGGTTAGCACAAATTTAGACAATAAGAAGCAGTACAAATGGAGCAAGAAAACAGGCAGATTGATTGAGGTAAGTTGGGCTAAAAAGAGCTTAAAGGGAAAAATCAATTTCAATAGGCTGACAGGGTTAAAAGATATCATTATTACTAGAAATAAAGTTACAGAAATAAACATAAATAAGTTGAAGAAACTTGAATTTTTAGAGTGTTCCAATAATAACCTAAGGAAGCTTAATATACAAAAGCATAAAAAATTAGAGGAGTTATTTTGTTCCCACAATCGTTTGAAAAAGTTAAAGCTTGACAAAAGTATGCAGGAACTCTCATATGTCTATTGCTCAAACAATAAAATAAATAAATTACATGTTGAGGCGTTAAAGATGTTGGAAGTTCTTGATTGCGATAATAATGGAATGAAGAAGTTAGAGCTTAAGAATCTTGGTGACATTTGTATTTATTGCGAAAATAATAAGCTTAAGAAGTTAAATTTTTCAAATGTTGCAGTTGTAATGTTATTTTGTAGTTATAACAAGATGGAGGCTGTAAACACATACAACGCACAGGTACTTCATTGTTCTAACAATAAAATTAAAGAAATAAAAGGTTCTTTTTACAATATGACATATTTGAAGTGCGATAATAATCAAATAACGGAATTGAACATTGATAAACCATGTGATGAATTTGAAGAACTTTATTGTCAGAACAATAATATTACAAGAATTGATTTTGCAGGAATAAAGAGTATGAATAAAGTTGTGTGTGACAAGAAAGTAGATTTGGCCGGCTTATCAAAAAAAGTCAAAGTTAAAAGAAAATAAAAATTGGAAAAAACTACGTTAAATGATTATAAACAATTTAACAGGAGGACAAAACTTATGAAGAACAGAAAACTAGAGAAGACACCTATAACAATCATTCTATCGCTAATGATATTATTTGGTGTGTTTACAGCAACATCAAACAATGCATATGCACAGTCAAAAGATATTAATGATGTAAAAGCCATTCAGAAAATAATAACAATCCAGAGAAATAAAGGTGCAAAGGTTAGCGCAAAATTAGATAATAAGAAACAGTACAAATGGAGCAAGAAAACAGGCAGACTGCGAGAAATAAACTGGTACAAAAAAGGACTTAAAGGAAAAATTAATTTTAATAAATTAATAGAATTAAGATACATAAACGTTAAAAGAAATAACCTGAAAAATATTGATATAAATAAACTTAAGAATCTTGACGTATTAATGTGTCAAAAAATAACTTGAATAAGTTAAATATTAAAGGCAATACAAAAATAAGAATTTTGAATTGTTCAAACAATAACATTAAGAAACTAAATGTAATAAATAAGGAAAAGTTATCTGGATTATATTGTTCGCATAATTCATTAAAAAAGTTAAAAATTAGTAAAAGCATGAAAAAGCTGTTTGCGTTAGATTGTTCATATAATAAAATAACGAAATTAAATATTAAAGGAGTACGTCTTTTAGAAAATATAGATTGTAGCCATAACAGACATAGATATTGGAAATTTGTTTGAGGATTGGCCGGGAGATTTGTATTGTGATCATAATAATATCTCATCTCTTGATTTAACCGGAATTTTAGAAATGTCAAAGGTAGTATGTGACAAAAAGGTTAAAATGGTTGGCGTTGCTAGTGGAACGAAGGTGGTTAGAAAGTAGAAATTTTACTTATATCATCTAAAAATAAAGGGAGTTGTTTTATGATAGAGAAAAAGATTAAGGGTTATGCAGCACAATTTATTATTTTCTCGATTTTTTATTTGATGATGTTTGGAGTAGGTATCAGTATTATATTTTATAACAAACCAATAGTTGCAATAGTATGGTTTACATTAATATTAACAATCGTATTAACATTTATGTATTATTCATCGACCAGAGTTATTTACAAAGTGGAATATAATGAGAATAATTTGATTTTTTACTCATGTTTAAAGAGGTATAAAACCAATAGGAAAGTAGAATTTCAAGAAAAAACGATTGGCTGTTTTGTTATGTTAAATGGAAGAAAACTGAGATTACCATTTTATACCGGAATACCATCAAAACATACCCAGTATTGGGAACAGTCAGAAGTAGAATTGGTAAAGAAGTGGATAAATGATTTGTAAAAAGAATGATAGAAAAATACTACAAAGTGGAGAAATAAAAATGAAAATTAAAAGATTATCAATACTTGTGTTGATATTTGCATTGTGCTTATCAGGCTGTGCAAATACAAAAAAAACAAAATATCAATCTGGAAGAGACACTTACCTATCAGTAGGTGATGGACGATTTCAAATGATGAGTAGTTTTGATTACACAATATATGATTTAAAGGAAGATGAGTCTGTATTTGATAAAATTACTTTTTATTATGATGATTCTAAAGAGAGTAAATTATATTTAGTTAATGAGAATAATAATTATATGATTATTGATTACAAAAACAATAGTTATAAATCGTATGATAAAAGTAATTTGTCAAATGAACTGAAAAAAATCTTCGATTCAACAAAGATGATTAAATTACAAAAGATAAATTATGAAATTCTTGGGAGTGATGAACCGGCCTTGATAATTGACAATTAGAAGGATTATATTTATCAAATAAACAATTAATTAAGAAGTATAACGGAGAGAAGAATGCTAGATTTTTACATAGATATACATGGTGAAATTGTAATCACTTTATTTAGAATATTGATTGGAATAATGCTACTTATTAGTGACAAAGTAATACCTAGAAAAATGAAACAATTTATTGTAACAACATATTATGGGGTATTATTTGGTGTGCTTTCAATTTATATATCAAATCTTAGAGTATACAGTATACTGATAGGTGCCATATTAGGATTGATTGTCAGTATGATGTTAACTATTTATAAGAGGACAGATCATATTACTAATTTAATAGTATTATTTATAACTTTTTATGAGATAACAGAGATAATAGTGTATTCTCTTAAATTTGATTTTTATAAATATGCTACTAATATTAGTGAAATATATGCAGATCACAGAACAATATACTTTAAATTAGTGGTAGCATTTTATATTACAATAATTAGTTATATTGTTATAGCTAGTAAAGATAAAATAAGAAAATTTTTAGAGAGAGTCAAATTTTTCTGGTTAGGAGTATTTTTTATTGTAGGAGCAATTTTTGCTAATACAATACATCCATTAGATATTCCTGATGAGTGGAAAGATTTATGTCTCATATTGTTTAATGTGAATTATAGTCGCTATGATTATTTAGTGCCTACATTTATTTTATTGGCAATAGTTTTAATAAGAATGAGCTTTAGATTACTAAGAAAAAAGGGAATTTTAGGAGAAAATTTGAAATGAAAAAACGAGTTATAAAAATATTGTGGATAATGGATTTATTGATTTATGTACTTTTTTCATATGTATACCGGACTGATGGCTTAGAGGTACAACTAGCGAAGAAAGGTTCTGATTTACATAGAGTGTATATTGATAATCAGGTAACATATAGCAATTTATATTATAATCCTATTAGTCCAACATTATTAAAAATTGGTTTGGCAGGAATGATCATAACCGCGTTAATTTTTGCTTTTTACGGAACATATATTTCAAGGAGATGGATTCTGAAAAAATATGCAAATAAGACAAAGGGGACTGACTTAAAGGAGAATGATAAAAATAATAAATCTATGAAAGCAAATACACCGTTGCGAAAATTGTTAAGCAATGTAATTTTAGTAGTTATTATTTTGTTTTTATATTTATTTGTTTTACATATAATTCAACGTTTCATTTACATAAATTTTTGTATGCTAGTAGGCGAGTAAAGTTTAATGATTATTTTAAACTAAAGAGAGGGAGAAGTTATGATTGAAAGTTACATTATGAGTGCTTTTAGATATGCACTTGCTTTTTGCATAATGGAAACTGTGCTATAATACAAAAGTATTGTGAATCAAATACGGAGGGGAGGAAAAAATGAAGAAACGTATATTTGGAGCAGCAGTAGTTATAGTGGCAATTGTGTTGATAATCGTTGCCTTTAATTCAAAAAATGATAATCAGAAAGAAAAAGTTAAATTTGATAAATTATTAAGTAGTTTATATACTGGCTCCCAGCAATTAAATCTAAATTTCAAGTGTTACAATCCTAATAGAGCTTCATGGAAGAAAAGTAATATTGAATCTGTAAGAGTGGCAGTTGGTTCTGATGAATTTGATGTGAATGTAGATGAGTTGAAACTTGAAGACGAATTAATAGATAACAAATATTACATGGGACATATTACTTTATCAGGAGAATTCGAGACATCAATAGGGGATGATGCAAGGTTAATTGTAAAAAAGAAGGACGACAACGAAGAACATAGCTATGAAATAGGAACATTGGTGTTCATAAATGATGAAAACGAAAATTACAAGGAGTGTAGTTTTGTTAATGCAGAAGCTGTTTTGAAAACTGATAATAATGACAACGTATATAATTACGGCATTATAATAGAGTTAAATACAAATAAAAATATAGAAATAAGTAATGTAAGGTTAGGTTTGGATAATTATGTAGAAGTTGATAATAATTATAAGATTTTTAACCAACAGGATTTTGAAGAAATTCATAGTATGATTGGCGATTCCAAACTTGAGAATAAAATCAAAGATGTTTATAAGAAGAAATTTTATGAAACAATTATCATAGAGGATTTAGGATTAAAACTGCAAAAAGGAAAGAACTATGTATATTTTCCATTAAAATATAAAAAGGGAAACACCTTGAGTTTAGATGAGGCTGTTATTTCAATAAATTATAAATCAAGTGGAGAGAATAAAGAAAAGGTAGTGACTAATTCTGCGACTTTTTATGTAGCAGGTAATTAAAAGAAGAAAATTACATAAACTGTCCATGCCACTTTTTCAGTTGCTTTTAAATTGTATGAGTAATATAATGAAAAAGATAAAACGGAGGTATATATGGCGGCAAAAACAAAAGTTAAAGAAGTTAAGTTGACTGACGAAGAGAAGTATGCGAAAGCGAAAGAACTGACACAGGCTGTTAATTGTCTTACAAGAGACAAGGAAAGAGCAGAAATTTACGGAACAATAGCTAAGAAATATAGAGAGCTGGGTGATTATGAGGACTCGGCTAAGTTAGCTGAAGAGGCAGAGGCTAAGGCAAAAGAATTTAAGAAAAAGGCTGATGCTAACAAAAAGAATGAAAAGAAACCTGATAATTTTCAGGAAGAAGAGAAGAAGAGTAACGGAGTTGTCCGAAAAATAGTTTTAGGAATTATTCTTGTAGTAATAGTTGTTGGAATTGTAGGAGTAATTTTTTCTCAGACAAAACAGGGAAGATATGTTAGAGCTTCATATTATGAAAAGGTTGGCAATTATGAAAAGTCCTATAAGATGTTCAATAATTTAAAGTCTTACAAGGACAGTCAGGATAGAGCAACTTTAAGCAAATATGAATATGGCATAGATTGCAAAAAGAATGATGAATACGAAGTTGCAAAGAATACATTGAGAAGTTTGGGAGATTATAAAGATTCCGAAGCTCAGTTGTGCGAATTGGAACTTAACAATATTGATAAGTCTAAGGTTAGCACAAGTGTACTTTTTGGAGAGTATAAGTGGCTTATTCTTGAGAAAAAACAGGGAAAAGCATTTTTGGTTAAGTCAGAACCAATTCCAGGATATGCATACAATGATGAAAATATTAGCGTAACATGGGAAAAGTCATCTCTTAGAAAATTCTTAAATAGTGATTTTATTGATGAAACATTCTCTGAAAGTCAGAAGTCAAAAATATTAGAAACAAGGATTTCAATTCCCCTTAATAGTCAGTCTAAGACAAAGGGTGGAAAGGAAACGACAGATAAGTTGTTCATGCTTAATGCTGAGCAGGCAAACAGATATGAAGAAATCCTAAGTAATTATACAAGAGACTGGTGGCTTATTGATGCGGGTATCAGCGACAATACAGCTCAGTTCGTATCTAACGGCAAGGTCATGGATTATGGTTACGAGGTATCAAGCCAGAATATTAACATTCGTCCGGCAATGTGGATTCAGTATAAGTAAAACAAATAAAAAAGATGTGATAATTCACCGGTTTAATCAGATATATAATCTGAGATTTAAACATTAAAGTGAATTATCACATCTTTATTTTTCGTAATCTATTACGCAGCGTTCACAGGCATTAACGATAATTGTGTTGCCGAATTTGTCGTAGCGTTTGAATTCGTGACCGTATGCTTTATGAACATGACCATGCACAAAATATTTTGGTTTATATTTTGTCATAATTTCCTTAAACACACTGAAACCTGTATGCGGCAAATCTTCTCCATCATTAATTCCCTTGGCAGGTGAATGACAAACCAAAATATCAACACCACCCTTCAGGAAAAGCTTACGCTTAAGTTTGGTGTAGCGGCGTCTCATTTGTCTTTCTGTAAACTGGAAAGTTCCCGGACGGTAACGCATTGAACCACCAAGTCCCATTATTCTAATTCCGTTGTAGACAATCAAATCGTCATCAATACACACGCATCCCTCTGGAGGTGTTGAAAGATAACATTCGTCATGATTACCATGTATGTAAAGAACCGGAACGTGAGATAGTGTTACAAGAAATGACAAATATTGTGGAGCCAAATCACCACAAGATATTATCAAATCAATATCTTCTAATTTATCAGGTGAGTAATAATCCCAGTAGTATTTGGATTCCTCGTCTGATATAAATAAAATCTTCATATTAGTCCTCCGAACTTATTTTTAAGAAACCCCATTGTTTCTTTTGGTTATTGATTTACACCTTGCTGCATTGCAACAGGTTTTGCTTCTTCTTCAAGTTCATCAATAACAGGTATCTCACCGATAATATTGTCCGAAAGCCAGTCCATTGTAATAATGTCATTTGGTGAGAGAGTTTGGTTTTCACCATTTTTTATTGTTTTGTCCTGTGAATAAATAATTCCTGAAAATGGATTAAAATCACCGGAGCGAATTGTTTTTGTTAATAGATTTATTAATTTTTTAATGCCCTCAGGTAACCATGGAGAACTAATTACTTCAATTGCGTTTTCAGCCATGCCCCACCAGTAGTTAATTGCTTTTACATTCTTTGAGTCATCTGCTTTCCATGTACCATTAAGAATGGCTTCTATAAGCTGCTCATAGAATTTTCCCCAGTTATATATTGGAATGGCAAGATTCCAAATACTGTCAGGATATGACATGTATAAACCGTAGTATCTTGTTCCGGCTTCTGGAACAGACAAATCTTTGTCGGAAACGCAGTCAGGCTGTAATTGTTTAATCTGTTCTTCAACGTCAACGTCTTTTAAACAGCTCCAAAGCAGATGAATTTTTGCTCTTGGATTGGTCATTTTTACACCCTGTGCAAATGAGTTAATATTGGCAATTGTTCCGTATATAGGATAATCGGCAATGTATACAATTTTGTCATGTGCTGCCATTGAACCGGCAACTGCACCCATAATAAATTTAGCTTCATGCATTCTTGCGTAGTATGTTCTCATTGAAGTATGAGGGTCATGTAGTGAGCAGTTTAGTATTGTAATTTTGGGATTAGCAATTGCAGCCTTTAAGCTTGCCTGAGAAAAAGTTGGCGATGTTGTAAATATTACATTGCAGCCATTGGCAATGGCATCATCAATTGCCTCTTCAATATTGTGTGAATTAATACTGTCATAGTATACGGTAGTTACATCATCAGGAAAAACTTCGTTAAGGTGCAATCTACCTAACTCATGGGAATAGGTCCATGCACTGGATGCTGAAGTTTTTTCATAAATAAATGCTACTTTCAAATGCTTTGCACCCGGTGTCAAAAGTTTTGTTAAAACAGAAGCTTTTTTGGTTGAAGCAGTCATTCTTAAGTCAACTTCGGTATCTGACATAAGCTCAAACTCAGAGAAATTTGAATTAATTAATTTAGTTAATTCACTGTCTGACATTTCTAAAAGTTCTTTATAGCCATATAGTTGTGTAAACGCTAGGAAAGCATCACCACAAGTGATTTCCTTAAGATTTTCGCCACCGATTTCATCATATTTGGATTTAAAAGTTAGAAACAGCGAGCGAAAATCTATTCTTTCGTTATGGCTCCAAACTTCTCCAGGCTTTTTGCCTACAACAGTTTGCAATTTTTCAAAACTTCCTAGTTTTGAAAAATATAAGTAATTGATTTCTGACAAACTATAGAAATCAACAAATTCATAATAAAGTTTAACATCATAATCATCTGTTTTTTTCGGTAAAATTCTTGTTACCTGTCCCATTACGGAAACTGCATCGTAGTATTTCAAAACGCTGACACGTTTATTTCCTTCTAAAACATAGAATTTGTTCATGTATTCATAAGCAATAATAGGATCGGTAATTCCTTCTTCCTGTTGGGCTGTGGAAAGTGTCATCCACTTGGAAGCAAACTCGGAATTAGGGTCGAGAATAGGCATAAAGTTGCTGGAAAAAGAATTGCTTCTTCCGGCAGTTTTGGTACCTACCACCTGGGCTAATGGAATCTGAACTAACCCAAGAGATACTTCTCTGTAACTTTTGGTTGTATGCAAAATATCATCAAGAACTTCAAGAGTTGGGCTTTCTCCAGCCATAAGTTTTGACTGATAATCTTTTTTTCCAATTTTAGCTGCCTGTACATAATCTGAATAAGACATAGAAACCTTCCTTTCAAATAAAAACAACTCTAAGCATAAGCAAAGAGTTGTCTGGTGTCATGTTAATTAATTTTTTCTGAGATAAACACTTACACTTGTACTTTGGTAATATGCTATAAGTGTAATACTCTTTGTTTTCCACCAATGCTCAGCGGAACCATTTGAATATGTTCTTGCAAATGTATAATTTCCGTATGTACCTGAAATGTTAGAAACTATAGCATCATAAGAAGCCTTTGAAAGTTTGCCATACTGTAAACGCACTTCATAAAGCTTACCTTTTTCGTTAAGTACATACTGAAGTAGAGCGTTAGAATCAGTAGGAAGAACTTGTGCACCAAAGTATTCAGGTGGATTCTTCTCGCTGAATTTGTATGTAAGATATGCAACTTTTCCATCTGAAGAAGCTGCGTATGAACCATCTTGAGTACCTTTCTGTTTCTTTTCATAAGAAGAAATAGATTTACGTTTACTGCCAAACTTAACATCAGTTAAATTCTTAATGGATTTACTAAGTGTTTCATCCTGTGAACCTTCTGTTGACATTACAGATACTGAATCAGGTGATGAATTGCTGCTGCTAGTATCTTTATTCTTAAGTTTTGGTATAAAAATTATTAGTAATGCAACAACTATAATCATTATTGTAAATATAACGATATATGTTATATTTTTGTTCATTGTTTGTTTTGTATCGCGCATTTGTCGCCTCCTAAAAGCTAATCTTTACATAATTCTAGCATAAAAGGTCAATAAGTTAAAGGTAAAAAGCAAAAGTATGTTGATAAAAAATAAGAATTTGTTATAATTAAAGGGTAGTACCTATTACTTATAAGTCTCTCCTAAGACTCATAAGTATACTAACATATTTTTCAGTCCGGAACGGTTAATGGCAAGGGGGCCTTAACCGTTCTTTGCTGTTAAAGGGAAAATGCAAATGTAGGAGGGCAATATGAAGACAGCTTGGTTGGTAGTAAATGGATATTTAAAAAGTGAAAAGTTTGAAGAAATATATAGTTGGTTAATTGAAGCAGCAAAGGAAAGAAACATTAATTTGAAAAAGTTGCCTAATGACCAGCTTGATTCAATTATTCCGGCAGATCCTGAAAATATAAACTGGAGAGAAAGACCGGAATTTGTTTTGTTTTGGGATAAGGATGTCAATTTGGCAAGAATGCTTGAGAGAGAAGGCTTCAGGGTATTTAATAATGCAGATGGAATTGAGGCATGCGATGACAAGGCGCTAACTTTTATCCGCCTAAAAAACAAAAACATAAAAATGCCAAAAACTTTTATTGCACCAATGACATTTGATAAGGAATATAAAGATTATACTTTTTTACTTCAGGTTGAAGGAAGCCTCGGCTATCCTATGGTGATTAAGGAAAACAAAGGTTCTTTTGGTGAACAGGTATATTTGGTAAATAGCTATTATGAAGCAGTTGATAAAATAAAAGAAATCGGGCATCATGAGTTTATTATGCAGGAGTTCATCGAAAGTTCTAAGGGTAAAGATGTTCGAATACACGTTGTAGGTGATGAAATTGTTACGGCAATGGAGCGTGTAAATGAAAATGATTTCCGCGCCAACATAACTAACGGTGGTAAAATGAAAAAGTACACACCAACTAAAGAGCAGGCACAGATGGCTATAGATGTATGCCGCGAACTTAATTTAGATTTTGCAGGTGTGGATATCATGTTTGGAAAAGAGGGAGAACCGGTTCTTTGCGAGGTGAACTCCAATGCTCACTTTAAAAACATATATGATTGCACAGGCGTGGATGTAGCGGAGAGTATTTTAGATTATATTGTTAAAAGTATTAAAGATTAGCATTGAAATTAAATGAGTGGAAAATTGATGCTAAACATATTAGTAAGCCAAGATTTATATTTGAAGTAAATAAGAAAAAGATTCAATTTATTAATAGAAACTTAAAATTAGTTGATTAATATAGGAGGGAATATTCCAAAAAATGAGCAACATTGGCTGGGTGATTTATTCAAGAGAAGATGCAGAAAAAAATAAAGGTTTTATCAGAATGCTTAAGGAAGATTTCGACCAATATAATGTTGAACTTAAGCTGGTTATTTTAGAAGAAATTGATAAACCAGAGGTGTTTGTAAAGAATGCAAACATTGATTTTGCAATAAACAGAAGCAGAAATTCCTACATTGCAGAACTTCTTGAGAAAAGAGAAATAAGAGTTTTTAATAACAGCATGGTTACAGACATTGCTAATAACAAAGGCAAAAATTACAAATATTTGGAAGGCATAGTTCCTTTTCTACCAATAATTTATCAGGGAGAAGTAATTGGTAGCCATGAAAGCATACAGGATTTTACTTATCCTTATGTAATCAAAAGTTGCTGTGGACATGGTGGAAGTCAGGTGTTTTTAGTACATAATGAAGATGAGAAGAAACAGGCACTTTCTAAGATAAAGGACGAGTATGTTATCCAAAAACTTTGCTCCGACATTGGAAAAGATGTTAGGGTATATGTTATAGGAAACAAAATTGTTAAGGCTGTTTTAAGAACTTCAAAAGAAAGCTTTAAGAGCAATTATAGTCTTGGTGGAAGTGCCCGGGAATATAATTTAAATAATTATGAAATTGCCATGGTTAAGCAGATTTTAAACAAATTCCAAATTGATTATGGTGGAATTGATTTTACATTTCATAATGGGAAGGCTGTGTTTAATGAAATTGAGGACGCAGTGGGAGCAAGAATGCTTTACAGCGTTTGTGACATAGACATTGCTAAGTTATTTGTAGATTATATTATAGGTGAGATATCATAAATAATATTCAAATATGGACACTCGTTGGAGTTAAAAGAAAATAAAAATGGAGATATTCAAATGGAAAAAAGAAACTTTTTTCAAAGGCTGGCAGGTCATTTTTGTACAATAACAAGACACAGACATCAGGTAATTAAACATTGTAAAAAAGCTGGTATATTGTGGCAGGGACTTAGACATGACTTGTCTAAATATACGCCAACAGAATTTATTCCGGGAGTTAAGTTTTATACAGGACACAGAAGTCCTAACGAGGGCGAAAGGGAAGTTTTCGGATATTCAAAGGCTTGGATGCACCACAAAGGACGTAATCGTCACCACTTTGAATATTGGGTGGATTACAATATTGAAACCCATAGAAATGAACCGGTGGAAATGCCTTACAATTATGTGGCTGAGATGTATTGCGACAGATTGGCTGCCAGCAAGATATACAATGGCAAGAAATATAAACAGACGGATCCCTTAGACTATTTTAGCAGAAGAAAACCTCATAGAAGCATTAATTTGAAAACAAGGGATGAAATTGAAAAATTGCTTGTTATGACTGCAGAAGCCGGTGAGGACGAGGCATTTAAGTACATTAGAAAGAGACTTAAAGAAGAAAAGAAAATTAAGGGAAAGAATAAAGCAGGACATTAGATAAGTAAATTAAATGCCAGAGAAAGTAAGAAAATATATAAGAAAATAGATTACTGGAAAAGTAAGAAATCAAGTAAACAAAGAAAAAATAAGGAAATAAAATATGAATAAGAAGAACATACCAATAGTGACAACAATTTTGATAATTATAAATATTGCCGTGTTTCTAGTAATGGAGTTCACAGGCAGCACTGAAAATACTCAGTTTTTATATGAACATGGCGCAATGTACTGGCCGGCTGTTTTGGAAGATGGCCAGTGGTACAGATTGATAACCCATATGTTTGTACATTCAGGTGCCAACCACATAACAAATAATATGTTTATGCTTGGAATATTGGGCTATCAGATTGAAAAAGAATATGGACCAATTAAGTATCTGATTACTTATTTTGTAAGTGGTATAGGTGGCGCGGTATTGTCGGCTTTAATTGAAATGAGTTTAGGAGAAGCTGTTGTTAGCGTAGGTGCTTCAGGCGCAATATTTGGAATATTCGGAGTTATGCTTGTTATGATTTTCAAAAACAGACAAAGAATGGGACAGGTGTCTGCACCACGACTTATTATTTTATTTGTTTTGATGGTATTTGGAAATATGGAAGAAGGTGTGGATGTAATGGCGCATCTTGGCGGAGCATTAATTGGTGTGGCAATGGGATTTTTGCTATATCGCATCAAAGACAGAGGCAGGTATTTTAATTTATAGTAGAAAAAATATTTGGATGCTTTTGACACCCGAATCATATATGATAAAATTATAAAAAAGATTAGGAGGCATAACATGAGTGATTGTATTTTTTGTAAAATAGCAGCAGGAGAAATTCCTAGCACTGCGCTATATGAAGATGACAAGGTAAAGGTGATTTTTGATGCAGGTCCGGCAACATTAGGACATGCTTTGGTTTTACCAAAAACACATGCAGCAAACGTGTTTGAGATTGATGATGAAACACTTGCACATGCTCACATTGTTGCAAAGAAAGTGGCAACAGCCCTTAAAGAAGCAACAGGTTGTAAGGGTATCAATATCTTACAGAACAATGGAGAAGTAGCAGGCCAATCAGTGTTCCACTTGCATATTCACATTATTCCAAGATATGATGAGGATGATGCAAACATTAAGTGGACACCTGGCACACAGGACACAGAAGGTTTAGAAAAAATTGCCGCAAAGGTTAAAGAAATATTGAAATAGTTATTAATAAAAAAGTCCTATGTTATATTCTGATATGAAGTTAAATTATTGTATGCATATCAGTTTTAACATAGGGCTTATATTTTATTTATATTATTTTATTTGCTCAAATCTTTTATTAAGCCAACAATTTTTTCAACACCACCTGTACCTGATGATTTTGACATTGCTTCAATGTATGTGTCCTTGTTGTCAAAGACTTTATGTACTGTTGAAATCAAATCATCTTTTGTGGCTACATCTTCATCTAGAACTTCACTGAATCCCTGCTTCTTATAAGAGTTAGCATTTAATATCTGGTCACCACGACTTGCATTAGCAGATAGTGGAATCAGAATATTAGGCTTGTTTAATGCTGAAATCTCGCAAATGCTGTTGGCACCGGCTCTTGATATAATTATGTCTGCCATTGCAAAGAAATCTTTCATTTCTTCACTGATATATTCAAACTGAGCATAACCTTCTGTACCATTAAGAGATTCATCTACCTTACCTTTTCCACAAAGATGTGCAACCTGAAAATCTTTAAGAAGTTCAGGTAAAGCAGCTCTAACAAGTCTATTTACCTTCTCAGCACCAAGGCTACCGCCTGTTACCATAATAACAGGCTTGTTTGCAGTGAAACCACACATGTCAAGAGCTGTGATTTTATTTCCTGTAAATAACTCTGCTCTTATAGGTGAGCCTGTGTGAACAGCTTTCTCGCCTAAATACTTAGCAGTTTCAGGAAAGTTATGGCATACTTTTGTTGCCTTCTTTATGGCAAGTTTATTTGCAAGTCCCGGTGTCATATCTGATTCGTGGATAATTACAGGAACTTTGTATTTGGCTGCAGCAAAGACTACAGGAACTGTAACAAAACCCCCTTTTGAAAATACAATATCAGGTTTAAATTTTCTGATAATTTTCTTTGCCTGAAAATAGCCTTTCAAAACTCTAAATGGATCTGAAAAGTTTTTCCAACTAAAATAACGTCTAAGTTTACCTGAAGAAATTCCCTGGTAATCCAAGCCGGCATCTTCAACTAACTTAGTTTCCATGCCACCTTCAGAACCAATGTATTTAATTTCAAAGCCTGCCTCTTTAAGCTGAGGTACAAGGGCAATGTTTGGTGTAACATGTCCTGCTGTTCCACCACCGGTTAAAATAATCTTTTTCATAGTATTCACCTAGTTTCCTTGTTCTTTATTATATTTTTTAATTTGTTTTTTGATTTCCTGTGTAGTTTTTCCATTTAAAGTCATGTTCATTAAATCAGTAGCTCTTGCCACAGAATCTTTATCCTGTAAAACAGTTGCAAGATATGTTCCTGTATAAGTACATAAGTCTTTTGAAGGAGTACCGATTACACCAAATGACATAATGTTCCAACCGTCAGAACCACCATCTTTTAATAAATTAATTGATGATGAAATATCCATGTCAGTTGTAAAACTGTTTTCGATAGCATCTAAAATACTATTATAATGAAGCAATGTTGTGCCGCTTAATGCCTTTTTCTCAATGGCTTTAAGAACCTTAACCTGATTTTTGTTTCTTTGCATATCACCATTGCCGAATGAATGACGCTCTCTTGCATAAGTAAGGGCTGTGGCACCATCCATTTTCATGTTACCTTTAGTGTATGTGTATTTCTTACGTTCTTTTGTTTCAGTATCACCGTATGAAGCATAAGTTGTTGTACTGAAAGGTTTATCAACCTTAACAGTAATGCCACCCATGGCATCAATAAGTTTGGCAAAACCTGTAAAGTTAAGCTTTACATAATGATAACGGCTGCTTGAAATTTTGAATCCATATAAAGATTTTAATGTGTCCATTAAAGCTTTATTGCCTGAATTCCATGAAACCTCACTTGCCCATTGCCAGTCACTGACAGTAGCAGCAGTTCCGTCTGCTTTCTTAGCCGTGCCTTTTCCATATAAACCAACGTGTGTTAATTTGTCGTATGAATCAGGGGCAACGCATTTTGCCTTTACTTCTACATAATAATCTCTAGGAGTTGAAACCATTAAAACGTTGTGAGTTTTTGGATTTACAACTGCTAAAATATTTGTATCAGAACGTCCTAATGACTTCCTGTTAAATTCTCCAAAAGTATCATTTGCAGAAACGAAAACTACAAATGGTTTATTATCTAGCTTTTTACCGTTAGTGAATTTAGAAAAATCACGGAAAAGGAAAAAGCATGCAAGTGCCAATAAAATAATTACAATAACTGAAATAATCTTCCCAAATGTTTGAGCGTTCTTAGACTTCTGTAATAAGAAGAAAACTAAGCCTAAAAGTACAAGAAGAATAAGTATTGTTACACCAACTATTGTAGGTGTGATAAAAGCAAAGTCTTTAGTAAGGAATAAATAAACATCAGTAATTGACAATGCAAGCTGAATTAGCACTAGAACAATCCCGACGATTTTTCCTGCCTTTGAACCTTTAGTTGGATCTTTAGCCTTTACACTCTTTTTACTACCGGAGTTTGATTTGGCATGATTTGCTGCTGATGTTGTTTCAGAGCTATATCCGTAATAGCCGGCTTTTGTATCTGATGAATTTTGTTTTTTACTCATAAGTACCTCCTAAATTCTTTTATAGAGTAACATTTTAATTTTTAGTAAAAGCTAAATAATCACTTTATTTGAAAAAGTGATTAAAAAACTTTAGCCATATAATTGTTTGTATCTGTTATACGAAATAAAATGCATATTTATTGAGCAAAATATAAATAATTCATTCAAGTATATTCATTAATATTTCATTCAAATTAAAATGCGTTGAAAAACTATCAAAAATTGTTCCTGACAGTTCGCAAAATTCGGTCTAATTATACTACATATTTATAAAAAAACAAAGTATAACAGTCTGCCTATTATACGGTCAGGGTGGTAAAATTGACAAATAATAGTGGCTTTGGTAAAATTATAGAATATTATGAGCTGGCGTTGCGGACTTTGAAACTGATGCAAGCCAGCTTATGTTGTAGGAGAAAAAATGAAACAGTCAAGAGCGTTTAGAAGAATAATAGTATTATTGTTGCTTGCAACAGTAATAACTGTACAGACAATAGTATTCTGGTATTGTTGGGATAATCATTACAGCGGTGGAATGGACAGAGGCTTTTTCTTTAAAGGTCATATGGTGCTGTTGTTTGTATATGCTTTATTGTTTACAGTGTTCTGTCAGGTGTACGGAGCATTTAAATTAGGAAGACTTAAGTATTCGGATTTGGTATTCTCGCAGTTACTTGCATTGTTATTTACTAATGTAATAATGTATTTGCAGATTTCCATGTTAAGTCTTAAATTAGTAAATCCGGCACCTATTATCGGGATGAGCTTTGATAATATTTTATGTTGTCTCATTTGGGCGGCAATAGCCATGTCGGTCTACAAATGGTTATATCCACCAAAAGACATGTTATTAATATATAGTGATAGGGATCCGGATAATTTAGTAAAGAAAATCAAAACAAGAGAAGATAAATATCACATTAAAGAGTCAATTCATTGTGATGAAGATTTTTCAAAAATAAAAGAAGCCATTTTGGGACATTCAGCAGTATTGCTTTGTGACATACCAAGTGGAACAAGAAACTCAATTATCAAACTTTGTTATATGTATGATAAGAGAGCATATATTACACCGAAGTTATCAGATATTATTATCATTGGTGCAGAACAGAATAATTTATTTGACTCGCCATTATTGGTAACTAAGATAAGAGGACTTAAGTGGGAACAGGCTTTTGTGAAGAGAATTATTGATATTGTCATTGCCTTAATCTTATGTATACCAACAGTTATTATTACTGTAATTGTTGCAGTATGCGATTTGATTTGGGACAGAGGACCGGTTTTCTACACACAGCCAAGACTTACGGTCAATGGAAAAGTTTTTAAAATATTAAAGTTCAGAAGCATGAAAGTTGACTGCGAAAAAGACGGCGCACGTTTAGCAGCCAAAGATGATGACAGAGTTACTAAGGTGGGAAAAATATTAAGAGCAACACATCTTGATGAATTACCACAGGTGTTTAATATCCTTTCAGGTAAGATGTCAGTTGTAGGTCCAAGACCTGAACGACCTGAAATCGCAAAACAGTACGAGGAAACAATTCCTGAATTTTGTTTCAGATTAAAGGTAAAAGCAGGGCTTACAGGATATGCTCAGGTATACGGAAAATATAACACAACACCTTATGATAAATTGAAGTTGGATATGTATTATATTCAGCATTATAAGATTTGGACTGATATTCAGTTAATATTAATGACCTTTAAGATTATGTTCATGAAGGATAATACTGAAGGCGTGGACAAAAATCAGAAGACAGCAATTATAGATAAGAAATAGGTGATTTATATGACAGAGAATTACTCAGTGCTAATGTCAGTTTATATAAAAGAAAAACCTGAATATTTAAAGGAGGCCATTACCAGCATTCTTAATCAGACAGTAAAAACTAATGATTTTGTAATTGTATGTGATGGCCCTCTTACAGAAGGCCTGAATAAAGTTATTGCAGATTTTGTAACAACCTATTCAGGCTTATTCAATGTTTACAGGCTTGAGCATAACATGGGGTTGGCAAAGGCACTTAACAATGGAATATTACAATGTAAAAATGAGATAATCGTTAGAATGGATAGCGATGATGTAAGTATGCCTGATAGAGTTGAAAAGCAGATGAAGGCAATGAAGGAAAAAAATGCAGATATAGTTGGCTCTAACATAATTGAGTTTGTGGGAGATATTAGTAACACTGGAAACATGCGCGTGGTTCCTGAGAATAATGAAGAAATAATTATGTTTGCAAAAAACAGAAGTCCTTTTAATCATCCATCAGTAATGTACAAAAAATCAGCAGTAATAGAAGCCGGATTTTATGAGGATTATAGATTTTTCGAGGATTATAATCTTTGGTGTACAATGTTAAATAAAGGCTACAAAGGATATAATGTTAAGGAAAATCTCCTGTATATGCGTGGTGGCAGTGAAATGTACAAGAGACGTGGCGGTGTTTCTTATGTAAGGTATATTTACAGATTCAGAAAACATTTGAAAAAGATAGGATTCATATCTGTGGGAAATTTCCTTACAAGTGTATTAACAAGAAGTATTGTAAGTATTATTCCTAACGGCTTAAGAGCTACCTTATATGGAAAGACATTAAGAAAGTAGTAGGACAATGAATAAAGAAGTTTTAAAAGTTTTTTTCAAACCATTAACGTGGTTTAACAAGGCTATAAAAAAAGACGAAAAGCTAATATTTTTCTATACTAACTTAGGCTTTAGAGATAATGTTAAGGCTTTTTATGATTATTTAATAAGAAAGAACTATAACGATGATTACCGGATTGTGGTAAGCAGTAATGATTATGAAAAATATATTGAAAGCGCTCCTACTAATGTTACATTTGTGGGAAACAAGCAGGGCATTAAGTATTTTCTAAAATCAAAATACGCTTTTTACTGCTTTGGTAAATATCCAATAAAACCTAGTAAAAATCAGACAGTTGTTAATTTGTGGCATGGCACACCTTTGAAGAAAATCGGAAATTTGGAAAAAGGATTAGAGAAAATAGACTATAACTTTTTTACCATTGTGGCTGCAAGTTCACCATTGTATAAACCAATTATGGCAAAGATTTTCGGCTGCAATGAGGAACAGGTACAAATACTTGGAAATCCAAGAAATGATGAGCTATTTATACCAAACAAAAAAGAAGATGAATTGTTGAAAAAGCCAAATGAGAAATTAATTTTGTGGCTTCCAACATACAGAGAATATAATGATGATTATATTGTTTCGGTTTTAAAGAAAACTCAGATTGAAGAGTTGAATTCAAAATTAAAAAAATCAAACATTAAGATGGTTATAAAAATGCATCCACTTCAAAAAGCTGATGCTTACAAAGAAAAGCACAGCAACATTAAATTCATGACACAAAAGGCACTTGAGAAGAAAGGTCTAAGTGTGTATGCACTGCTTAGAAATGCAGATGCGCTTATTACTGACTACTCATCAGCTTACTTTGACTATATGCTTCTTAACAGACCGATTGCTTTTACAGTTGAAGATATTGAAGAATATAGAAAGAAGCGAGGTTTTGTATTTGATAATCCATTTGAATACATGCCAGGTGAGAAGATTAATTCCTATGAAGATTTGGAAAAATATGTGGTGAATGTGGCAGAAGATAATGATGTTTTCGCAGCAGAACGAGAGAGAGTTAATATGATTATTAACTCTTACAATGACGGCGAAAGCTGTCAGAGAGTGGAAAAGAAAGTTTTCGGAGGTATTAAATGAAAAAGGTAAAAGACATACTGAGAAAACTAATGCTGCTTTACAAAAGATTTTTATATTTTCTGGCAAAGCTCATAGAAAAAAGAGATGACAAAATGGTTGTGTTTGAGTCCTTTCAGGGAAGAAATATTTCGTGTAACCCAAAGGCGTTGTATGAAGAAATGAAAAATAATCCTAAATATAAAGATTACACACTGGTTTGGTCTCTTAGAAATCCTAACAGAACAGATGTGAAAAACGCTGTTAAGTTTGAAAGTTTTGGCTATTACAGAGCCTTGGCAAAAGCAAAATATTGGATTTTTAATTCAAATCCAAGAATGTTTTTGAAACCTAAGGCTGACCAGATTTTTGTTCAGACATGGCATGGTACACCTTTGAAAAAAATAGGTCTTGATGTGGAAAAGCAGGGAAACGCATTAACAAACAAGTCTCAGATGAAAAATATTTATGTGGAGGAATCAAAGAAAATAACTTACATGATTTCACCGTCTAAGTATTGTACAGATAAGTTTATTTCGGCATTTAATATGAAAAATGTGTCTAAAGAGAACAATGTGCTGACAACAGGCTATCCAAGAAATGACTATCTTTTTAAATTTACAAAAAACCAGTGCACTAATATAAAGAAAGAACTAAATATACCAACAGATAAGAAAGTTGTACTTTACGCACCCACATTCAGGGATAATCAGTACAGTGCAGCAGAAGGTTTTAAGCTGGCTAACTATATTGATTTTAAGGAAGCGTACAAAGAACTTGGTGATGATTATGTAATTTTATTTAGGGCACATTATTTTATATCAAAGAAACTGGATGTAAGTGAGTATAGAGGCTTTGTTTATGATGTATCTTCAGTTGAAGATGTAAACACTCTTTATGCCATAAGCGATATGCTTATTACAGATTACTCATCGGTATTCTTTGATTATGCTAATCTGAAAAGACCAATTGTTTTCTTTATGGCAGATTATGACGAATACAAAAATAAGACCAGAGACTTTTATTTTGATGTGAGAGAGTTGCCTGGTCCGGTAGTGTTTAATCAGCAGGAAACAATGGCGTATGTTAAGAAATTCATTGACAATTTTGTCATTGATGATAAATATAAAAAGTTTAACGAGAAGTATAATTATTTAGACGGACCTGACGTCAGTAAAAAAGTGCTGGATATGATAATAGAAAATTAGTATAATTGTTGTGATACTATGGGTTCGTTAAGATTATACAATCACACGAATGCAGAAATGGAGGAAGAATACGTGAAACGAGTTATAACATATGGAACATTTGATATGCTTCATTATGGACATATTAATATTTTAAGAAGAGCAAAGGAAATGGGAGACTATTTGGTAGTAGTGCTTTCAACAGATGAATTTAACTGGAACTCAAAGCAAAAGAAATGTTACTTTACTTATGAGCAGAGAAAGCAGGTACTTGAAGCTATCAGATATGTAGACTTAGTTATCCCTGAAAATAACTGGGATCAGAAGATTTCAGACGTACAGGACTACAAGATCGATACTTTTGTAATGGGTAGCGATTGGGAAGGCAAATTTGATTTCCTTAAAGATTATTGCGAAGTAGTTTATTTACCAAGAACAGAAGGTATTTCAACTACACAGATAAAAGAAGACCTTAACAAAAAAGACATGACTGCTAAGGGCGATAAGTAGGAGATGGAAATGGTAAGTATAATTGTAACTCACAGAAAGTGGCTATTGTATTTAAAAGACTGCTTCAAAAGCATTTCAGAACAGGAATTTAAGGATTATGAAACAGTGCTTGTTGTAGATGATTTACAGGATGACAAAGATGAATTCCAGCAGGTTATTGACGAATACAAGGACAAAATTAATTTAAAAATATTCTATTTGGAAGGCAAAACCGGCGTATCCGCAGCCAGAAATTTGGGCATGGATAAGGCGCAGGGAGAATATATTTATTTTCTTGATAATGACGACTACATTTACGATGATGGAATTAAGAAATTATTAGATGTAATGGATGAAGATACAGACATGGCTTATGGTCGTGTTCAGGGAACATATCAGGGAACAGTTACATTTGAGGAAAAGCGTGATATTGAAAAGGAAGAGGAAAATCTTGAAAAATATGATTTTGATAATCCCATTGAGTCAAGACTTACTCATTTTAGAAGACTGGAAAGATTAACAGTTCTTGGTGCATTATATAGAAAGTCATTATTTACAGACAATAACATTAGGTTTAATGAAGAACAGTATTGTTTCGCAGATGTTAGAGTGCTTACAGAGATTTTGTGTACAACAAAGAAAATCAAAAGTAACGTAAATGCAATTTATGTAAAGAGACATCATAATGACAGATATAATAATCCGGCAATCGAACAGACACCTAAGATAGAGTCAATGCCTTATTATTTTATGGCAATTGACAATGCAAAGAAGGTAGCTGAGGGACATCCTGAAATTCAGGGACATTTTGATCTTATTGAAGCTAAGTTCGTCACATTATACTTAATTAAAAAACTCCGTTGGAATACAGAGGAAGAAGAGTGCTGGGAAAATGAATACTTCCAGGAATTCTACAAGAGATGTAGCCAGATGGATAAGAAGAATTTAAAAAGAAGATATTTTTATTTTCTTGAAAAGCCTGTAATAAAGGCAATGGCAAAGGGCGATTTGGCAAAGGTTAAAAAAACAGGCAACAGATATCTGGCCAAGAAGAAGTTAAAGAGAATGTTCAAAAATAAATGGGCCAGAAATAAAGCTTTTGCATTGCATATTTTTAACAAAATGCCAATGAAAGAAAACTATGTAATTTTTGAAAGTTTTATGGGAAGAAATTATTCCGGACAGCCTAAATATATTTACGAATACATGCAGGAACATTTTGGAGATAAATACACTTATGTGTGGTCTGTGGATAAGAGAGGCTTGAAGATACCGGGAAAACATAAAACAGTTAGAAGATCAGGTCTTAGATATTTCTATTACATGAATAGAAGTAAATATTGGATTCTAAATATGAAACAGCCACTTAGTGTTCCAAAAAGGGAAGATACAGTGCTTTTGGAAACATGGCATGGAACACCACTTAAGAGACTGGCTTTTGACTTAAATGATGTTGTAGGTGGCGTATCAAATTACAAGGACAAATTTTACAGACAGAAAGAAAACTGGGATTATCTTTTATCAGACAATCCGTTTTCAACTGAAAAATTCCAAAGTTGCTTTATGTATCCAAAAGAAAAAATTCTTGAATACGGATATCCTGCAAATGATCCTTTATATGCACCTGACAGAGAAGAACGTGCTAGAAAGATAAAGGAAAAATTAGGAATTCCTGCCGACAAGAAAGTAATTATGTACGCTCCAACATGGCGTGATGATAATTACTATGAAATTGGACAGTTTAAGTTTGACTTGGATTTAGATGTAAACAGATTAGAAAAAGAATTCGGTGACGAATATGTGTTATTGCTTAGATTACATTATTTAGTTGTTGAAGCTTTAGATATGTCAAAATACGGTGAGTTTGCAGTTAATGGAAGTGCTTATGATGATGTTACGGATTTGTATTTAATAACAGATATTTTAATAACAGACTACTCATCAGTATTCTTTGACTTTGCTAACTTAAAGAGACCGGTTCTTTATTATACTTACGATCTTGAAAGATATAGAGATGTTTTACATGGTTTCTATTTATCCATGGAAGATGATCTTCCGGGCCCAATGCTTCTAACAAATGATGAAGTAGTAGATGCCATAAAGAACATTGACCAAATTCAGGAAAAATATAAAGACAGATATGAAGAATTTTACAATAGATTCTGTTGCATAGATGACGGTCATGCTACAGAAAGAGTTGTAAATAAGATTTTTAAAGAATCATAATAAAAAGGCCTCATTCTTATGGGGTCTTTACTTACAAATCAGCCATGGGCTCAATATTAATAACAGCCGGCACATTATTTATGGTGCTGTAAAAAAAGGTCAGTATTTGGTAAAATCCATACTGACCGTTTTTTTGTAATTATTATTTAGTCCTGCTGTGGCTCATTTTCGTATAAGCCATTTAGGTTGTTTGCAAAGTCTGCAAAATATTCATTAATGTCACCTTCAACTAAAACTTCATCAAAGTGTACATCACCAAAAGCTCTAAGCGCTTCTCTGTCATAGAAAGTTTTAGACGCCTCAATGACAAATGGTAATGCAAACCAAACTAAAACTCTTACTTCATCAGGAAGATTGTTAAAATATTTTTTAGATTCTAAATCTTTAAAAGAAGTAACAAGTACAGTTACGTCTGTAGTTTTAAAATCGTATTTCTTAAGCTTCTGATAAAATTCAGCCCAAAAGGCATTGCTCTTTTGTTTTGAATTAACACATATAAGAACTTTTTTCTTCCCTTCATCAAAAGTTTTGATAATATCCTGATTTCTTGATGATAGATAGGTGTAGTCTTTAAAGATAATGTTAATAAGTCTCTGAGTAGACAATCCATCATCATTGTAAGTACACCAACGATTCATTTCATCTAGCTGTGGTTTGTAGAAATCGCAATATTCTTTTCTATTCTTGCAAATTGCATCCAGTGAGGAAGCAACTTCATCTAAATCAGAGGATACAATTCCCGGCAAAGTATGAACCGGTACATAAAGCCCTCTACCACTTTCGTATTCCTTTAAGTCAGGAACGTAGAAAACAATTGGTCGACCTGTAATCAGGAAGTCGAAGAAGATGCTTGAGTAGTCAGAAATTAAAATATCCACAACTGAAAGTAGCTCATTAGTATCAATTGTAAAAGGTATTAAAATATCCTTTAATTCAGAATCCTCAGCTAAAATTTTGTATAAGAAATAATGAACTCTTAAATAAATTCTATATTTGCTTTGGTCAATGTTTTCTGAAAACTTCTTAACAGTATTCTTAAACTCTTCAACATCATATTCAAGTTGATTGTAAAGATTACCTTTCCAGGTTGGTGCATACAAAATAATTTTCTTGTCAGTCTTGATACCAATGTCTTCAAGTTTTTGTTTTACCTTCTTAATATCAGCATTTATAAGTAAATCACTTCTTGGATAACCAATTTCCAAAGTAGTGCCCTCATACAGACCGTCAAGCTTGTACGCACGCTTGTACATAACTTCTGTCATAAATTTGTTGGCTGAAATAAGATAGTCAGCACCTAAGAAGTTTCTTGCAGGTCCTCTGGCATTTTCAACACGTTCAACAGTATGTTCGTAACCCATGTATTTGGTTGGAACGCCATGCCAGGTGTTAATGTATGTTTGCTCAGGGCGTTTCACAAAAAAGTACCCAAAAGTTGAATTTGATACAAGATACTTGCTGCTGGCAAGATAACGGTAATAATCTTCAGATTCACGCTTAACAAAACGAACATTTGGTAAATCTTCAAATTCCTTAATGTTGTCTTTTGCCATATCCATATCTGAAATGGACCAAATATGAATCATATCCTCAAATGCAGGATCTTTCAATAACTGTAGAAAAATGGCACGAGGATTATCAAGAACACCAAGTCCTGAGAAAGCTTCGTAAAATATATGATGCTCACGAACCGGTATAGACAAAAATGAGTAGTATTGTTTTTTACCTAAATCTTTTTCAGGCATCTTTATGTTTTGAGTATATTTCTTTATGTTTCGCTTCAGAGTGTATTTAAACCCATTTTTTATAGTGGCTGAATATTTCTCCATACTTGCACCATAATCAAGTAAAATACTTGTCCTTTCTTTGAAATAAGTAAATAGTTAAATGTTATATTAATTATATATGGGGGTTACGTGACAGGTTATCGTAAACTACCCGATAATTTCCTCAAACTGTTCTATTGTAGTTTTATTATAATCTTTGTAATTAAAATCGCAAGTAGGAACCTGACCGTTGATAAAAGCGGTTAATCCTTCATAAATTTCCTCTTCGCTATTACCAATTAAAAGTTGTCCGTTTTCAAATAAAGAAGATTTAGCAGAGCTAAAGTCAGACATTATAATTGGCAGACCAAGTAATCTTGCTTCTAATAATGAAACAGGTTGTCCTTCGTGTAATGAAGGTAGAACAAAACAACTGCATTCTTTCATTAACATAAAAGGATTCTCCATATTACCGGTCATAATAACCTTCCCCTTTAAACCTAAAGACTTGATTAAAGATTTAAGGTGTTCCATTAATGGACCGTCACCTATAATGTAAAGTCTTGTGTTAGGATTCTCTTTGTTAACTTTGGCAAAACCTTTAATTAAAGCTTCCTGATTTTTCTCAGGTGATAATCTGCCCATATTAACAAAAGAAATTAAATCTTTATTAAGAAGCTCCGGTAAGCCTGCATTGATAGCAGTCTCTTCATTATATGATTCCTTGGCTCCTTTTAGTACCCTGTCAAAATTAGCTGCGTTTCTAACATAAGTACATTTTCTCTTCAAATTCTTGTAACCGATTTTTTCAAGGTTTACTTCCATTGTGGCTTCTGAACAACCAACGATTTTGTCATAAAACTGATAGGTTGAAAAAACAACACGAAGTTCACGACTGTGTGGTTTCTTGTTGTTTACAACTTTGTTCTTCTCAGTAAGCAGGTCATTGTGCTGCCAAATTAACTTCTTTGCACCTGTAGCACTTAAAAGAAGTATGGAATAGAAACTACCATAACCTGAATAATCAATAACAGTGTCAAAATGACTTGTACCAAAGCATCTTACAAATTCCCTGTCATACATTGCCTTTGGATAGATCTTTTTCATAAGACCATTACAAAAACCAAAGACTCTTAGAAAATCATTGCGAATCATTTCGCCAAACGTTGAAGGTGTGTAAGAAACTCTAGCAAAAATTCTAGGATTTTTATTAAATGAACAAATCATTTCTTTACTGTCAGGAAATTTCAAATTCCCTGCGTAAACAGTTACGTCATATTTGTCATAGTCAATATAATCAAGCATTGTTCTAAGGGCAGTGGAAATACCGTTCATTCGTAAACCGCCACCGAAGAATAAAAGCTTTTTCTTATGGTTACTACATTTAATTAAATTATAGTCCCTGCCGTTAGCATCAGATGTTCTGCCATAAAAAACAACATCTACAATACGTTTTGCCACATTGCCGTCATCCATTGGACAACCAAAAGCTTTTGCTTCATTATATTTAATTTGATATTTGTTAATATAAAAATCTAAATTGTTAATAACTTTTCCAATTTCATCAATGTTTGTTAAACAAGGTCCCGGAAGTTGTTCCGGAGCAAGGTATAAACCACGATAATTCTTGTATTCTTCCAAATCAGGAATGTAGAAAACAACAGGTTTTCCAGTTGCAAGAAAATCGTAGAAAATACTTGAATAATCTGAAATCAAAACATCTGTAATTGACAAAAGTTCATTTGTATCTACAAAAGCAGGTATAAGCGAATCGCTTATTCTGCCGGATTTCTTAAGCTCCTTATAAACTACCTGATGAGGCTTAAGTAGAACCTGATATTTATCAGTGTCAATTAAGGACTCCAGTGACCGCTTAAAATCAATGTATTCATTAACATCAACCTGTGGGTGATTATAGTCGTTGCCCTTCCAGGTTGGAGCATATAAAATAATCTCTTTTTTTGAATCAATATCTAAGCCGTATTTTCCAAGAAGTGATAATAGAGCTTTTCTATCAGTATTAAAAAGCCTGTCGTTTCTAGGATAGCCTTCTTCTATAATTGTTCCTTCGTATAATCCCTGTAATTTGTATTTTTCAAGAAATACAGATGTTAAAAAAGGATTGGCTGAAATCATATAGTCCGAAGAAAGAAAGTTCCTAAGGACATTAGAAATTGTAACCGGTGCGTCTGGCATATCAAAACCTAAACTCTTAATAGGAGTTCCATGCCATGTGTTAATGTATATTTGGTCCGGCTTCTTACAATAATAAAAGGGTAAGGAAACGTTAGTTATAATATATTTTGCTGAAGCTAAATAGCGAAGATGGTCATCGCTGTGTCTGCCGATAACAAATACATTTTTGTTTCCTGCAAACTGCTCCATAACAGGTTCGTTTCCATATTTATCTTCAATAACCCAAACGTGGGTATAATCCTTGAAATCGTCATTATTAAGTAACTCAAGAAAAATGCCAAAGGGGTTACAAATCATGCCTCGTCCAAAATAAGAATCATATAAAATAACCTTATCTTCAATTAAAAGGTTTTTGTAGTATTTAGCATATTTGGAACGCCTTGCAGTTTCTTTGAAATTGCCGGCTTTTCTTTTGACTTTGCCTAAAAATCCCATAAAAATCTCCGTTCTTTTGAATCTAGTATTCCTTATATTATAGTACAAATAAAAAAGAAATACTATAAATTTCACATTTAATAACTTTTTTGTTATAATAAAAAAATGTGGCTATTTGTTGACATTATAAAAGAATAATATATAATTATTGCGAGTATTACTAAGAAAAGATGGAGGTAATATGAAGAAGTATATTCAAGGATTTATGAGATATAGATACCTTTTAAAAGAATTAGTATATAAAGGTATTAAGCTCAAATATAGAAGATCATATTTAGGTTTAGTGTGGACGCTGTTGGAACCATTACTTACAACAATGGTATTAGCATTTGTATTTGGTGAACTGTTAGGAAACAGTCATCCTTACTACCCGGTATATATTTTATGCGGTAGATTGATTTACAGTTGCTTCTCAAGTACAAGTAAGGTGGCAATGAGATCCATTAGAGCAAATCAGGCTATGATAAAGAAGGTATATGTACCAAAATATTTATACCCATTATCAACAATTATATATAACTTTATTTTATTCTTATTATCATTAATAATACTTGCAATATTGGCTATATTCTATAGAGTTCCAATGTCATGGCATATTATTGAAGTGTTTATACCACTGGGAATATTATTTGTTTTCTGTGTGGCAGTTGGACTTATATTATCAACTGTATGTGTATTCTTTAGAGATTTGGAATACTTATGGGAAGTTATAGTAATGCTTATTATGTATTGCTCAGCAATATTCTATTATGTAGACAAAGTTGAAAAGGTAAAAACTGTACTTCAGTTTAATCCATTATACTGCATTATCAGTAATGTAAGATGTGTAGTTATGGAAGGCGGTTCACTTTTCACAAGCATGAGTTATGGTATATCAAACTTAACAATGATGCTTTACTCACTTGGATTTAGTTTGGTAGCATTAGTAATTGGAATTGTAATGTTCAAGAAGAATCAAGATAAGTTCATCTTGCATATTTAGGAGGAACTATGGAAAAACCGGCACTTAAAGTTGAAGATATAAGTATTCGTTTTAACTTAAGTAAAGAAAAAGTAGATAATTTAAAAGAATTACTTATAAAGAAAATAAAAGGCGAGACAATTCGTTTTAACGAATTCTGGGCTCTTAAAAATATTAATTTTGAACTTCAAAAAGGTGACAGACTTGGAATCCTTGGTCTTAACGGAGCAGGCAAGTCTACACTTCTTAAAGTTATTGCAGGAGTTTACAAACCTACAACAGGTAAGGTTACAAGAAACGGTCATATAGCTCCAATGATTGAACTTGGAGCAGGCTTTGATCCTAACTACACAGGAAGAGAAAACATTTTCCTTTATGGTTCAGTGTTAGGATTTTCAAGAAGTTTCTTGGAAGAAAAATATGATGAAATTTTAGAGTTCTCTGAACTTGGTGAATTTATTGATGTACCTATTAAGAATTATTCTTCAGGTATGAAAGCAAGATTAGGTTTCTCAATTGCCACAGTAGTTGAACCGGAAATTTTAATCTTAGATGAAGTATTATCTGTAGGTGATGCTAAGTTTAGAAAGAAATGTGAAAAGAAAATGCAGGGGATGTTTGACCATGGAGTAACGGTACTTTTTGTATCACATAGTTTGCAGCAGGTTGAACGTTTATGCAATAAAGCTATATTATTAGATCATGGTCAGTTAATTGCCAAAGGTGATATTGATGAAGTGTCAGCAATTTACCAGAGCAAGTTAAATGACTAAAACATTGTCGTATGTAATTCTTAGAAAAAGGAGGACAAGGTAATGGAATATACAACAAGAGGAACATGTTCAAGACTTATTAAGTTTGACGTTGACGGTGACAAGGTAAAAGACGTGCAGTTTGTTATGGGTTGTCACGGAAACACACAGGGCGTGGCAAAGTTAGTTGAAGGAATGGATATTCACGAAGTTATTAAAAGACTTAAAGGTATTGACTGTAACGGTAGAGGAACTTCATGTCCGGACCAGCTTGCACAGGCATTAGAACAGTATTTAGAACAGCAGAAATAAATTAATTTAATAGAACCGTTGTCAGAAAACAATATGACAACGGTTTTGTTAGCTTTAAATGAAAGAATTTTAGGAGGATAAACATGCTTGGTATAATTGGAGCAATGGAAGTGGAGGTGGCAACTTTAAAGTCAGCCATTAATAATTTGGAAGTAACAAAGAAGGCAGGAATGGAATTCTGCATGGGTAACATTTTTGGAAAAGACGTTGTAGTTGTAAAAAGCGGTATTGGAAAAGTAAATGCAGCAATCTGCACACAGATATTAGCAGATGATTTTCAGGTTGATGGGGTAATTAACACAGGTGTGGCAGGTTCCCTTAATAATGATATTAATATTTGTGATATTGTAATTTCAACTGAAGCCTTAGAACATGATATGGACGTTACACCACTTGGATATGAAAAAAGCGTAATTCCTGACATGGAAACTTCAGTGTTTAAAGCTGACAAGAGACTTATGGAGGTTGCCAAGAAATCTGCAAAAGAAGCTGAATTGGATGTGAAAATATTTGAAGGGAAGGTAGTTTCAGGTGACCAGTTTATCGGAACTGCAGAAAAGAAAAAATATCTCCGTGACCAGTTTGGCGGCGACTGTGCGGAAATGGAAGGGGCATCAATTGCCCATGCAGCATACTTAAACAACATTCCATTTTTGGTAATAAGAGCTATTTCAGACAAAGCAGATGGCGGTGCAGAAATGGATTATCCAACATTTGAGAAAAAAGCCGCAGAAAATTCAATTGAATTAATGTACAAAATTATTAAAAATTATTAGAAAATATGTCGAACGATTTTTAGTGCAACAAGGTTAAGTTTGTGCTACCATTTACTGAAAAGAAATTAATTTTCAGTAAGGGGGAAAATAAATGTTTGACTATTACATAAGTCAGTTGGAAAACTGGGCTGAAACAACAATACCAAAGATAGTAAATCAGGAAAACTTTCTACTTATTGTAGGGAGTTTTTTTGCGTTAGGAGTTGTCACAAAATGGCTTGTTTTACATAATTACAATAAGCTTATAAGAAAAGCAGGCAATATAAACAAAACCAACAACGCAACTTTAAGACAGATTAAAACTAAATATGATAGTTTAAGACAGGTAAATCACAACATGGAAAATCCTATAGGATTTGTGCAAAAGAGTTTGAACAGATGCAGAATAATGTATATTTCCGTAAACAGGGTAAATAATATAATTAACTATTGTACGCTAATTATTATGGCAGTGTATTCAATTGTATCTTATGAGGTGTACTTAGAACGTCCTAATGAAATTACATGGGTTCAATATTTGATTATAGGCAGTTTTGTGGCAATTAGTTTGGAAATGGTTAATAGGACACTTGCCTGCAGTGATAGAAAAATGGAATTAACATATGTTTTGGCTGAGGCTTTGGAGGAAGGCAATGGCAGACGATTTAACCAGAGTCAAACGATTGAAAACAAAGTGGCTAATGAAATACCTGAAAATGAAAATATTAAACCTGATATTGCCTACTCTCAGGAAACGTCTGAAAAAGAAGAGCAGGCAAGAGAAGAGGAAGTTTTAGACCAGGTTATTGGAGAGTTTCTTAGGTAAAAAAACATAAAAAATAGGGGAGTTTTTAGTGAAAAATACCATAAAATACAGGGTTGAAAAAATCGTTTCAAAAAAGTATAATAAAAGTTGAGTTTTGTTTTAAGTTTAAACGGAGGAAAAAGATATGTCTAAAGTAACATTTGATTATTCTAAAGCTACTTCATTTATTTCAGAAGATGAAGTAACAAGCATGAAGAAAATCGCAGAAGATGCAAAGAAAGTTTTAGTTGAAAAAACAGGGGCAGGTAATGACTTTTTAGGATGGATTGATTTACCGGTTGACTATGATAAGGATGAATTTGACAGAATTAAGAAGGCAGCAAAGAAGATTCAGGGAGATTCAGAAGTTCTTGTTGTTATTGGTATTGGTGGTTCATACTTAGGTGCCAGAGCAGCTATTGATTTCTTAAGACATGGTTTCTACAACAATGTATCAAAGGAAATTAGAAAGACACCTGAAATCTACTACGCAGGAAACAGCATTAGCCCGGCATACTTACAGGGATTAATCGATGTAATTGGAGATAGAGATTTCTCAGTAAACATTATTTCAAAATCAGGTACAACAACAGAACCTGCAATTGCTTTTAGAGTATTTAAGGAAATGCTTGAAAAGAAATATGGAAAAGAAGAAGCAGCAAAGAGAATTTACGCTACAACAGATAAGGCAAAGGGAGCCCTTAAAGGACTTGCAACAGCAGAAGGTTATGAAAGCTTCGTAGTTCCTGATGATGTAGGTGGACGTTTCTCAGTTCTTACAGCAGTTGGACTTCTTCCAATCGCAGTAAGTGGAGCAGATATTGACAAGCTTATGGAAGGTGCAGCAAGTGGAAGAAAGGCTGCATTAGAAAATGCTTTTGAAGATAATGATGCAATGAAATATGCAGCAATCAGAAATATCCTTCTTAGAAAGGGTAAGGCAGTAGAAATTACTGCAAACTATGAACCAAGTTTACATTACTTTGGTGAATGGTGGAAACAGTTATTTGGCGAAAGCGAAGGAAAAGACCAGAGAGGTATTTTCCCAGCAGCAGTTGACTTGACAACAGATCTTCACTCAATGGGACAGTTCATTCAGGACGGTTCAAGAATTATGTTTGAGACAGTTTTAAATGTTGAAAAGTCAAAAGTATCAGTAGTTATTGATGAAGATCCTGAAGACCTTGACGGACTTAACTACTTAGCAGGAAAAGATATGGATTTCGTAAACAAGAGTGCCATGAACGGTACAATTCTTGCTCATACAGACGGTAATGTTCCAAACCTTATTGTAAACATTCCGGAACAGAACGAATTCTATCTTGGAGAGCTATTATACATGTACGAATTTGCATGTGGTGTAAGTGGTTATATCCTTGGTGTAAATCCATTTAACCAGCCAGGTGTTGAAAGCTACAAGAAGAACATGTTTGCACTTCTTGGAAAACCTGGTTATGAAGATTTAACAGCAGAATTAAAATCAAGATTGTAATCATAAATTTAATGGTTCAAAGATTTTAACAAAAATAAATATGGGAAGAAGTCACCCGGAGAATACCACTCAATATAGACTTCGACACATATATTTCTAAATAATAAAAAGGACTTGATTATGAAGGAAGAGACGCCTTTGTAATCGGGTTCTTTTTTATGAAAAAAATCCCCATGAAAAAAAATTTAAAGTTGATGCAATATTTTTTGAAAAGCCTTCGTTCTATATATATCAAACAAAATAAATCAAAGAGAAAACAGGAGGAGATTAAGATGAGAAAATCAAAATTTTTATCAGTATTAACAGCAACAACTTTGGCATTAACATTAGCAGTTCCAACAGTAATGCCATTAGAATTAACAACAGGAGTAGTAAAGGCAGTGGAAGTTACAACTACAGCACCTAGTCAGAAAATTGAAGGGCGTTGTGGTGACAATGCCATTTATAGCTACGATAAAGCAACTCGAACATTAACGATTAGTGGAACAGGTGCTATGTGGAATGGCACTAAGTATTCAAATTTAGGCGCTGTTGACAAAATTGTAATAGGAAATGGAATTACAGTAATTGGTGAAGACGCTTTTGCACAATTCAATGGCGTTGGCAGCGCTGAAATATCAGATACAGTAACAACAATTAAGAGTAACGCATTTCACTATTTAAAATCAATTACAATTCCAAAAACAGTTAGAACAGTTGAGACAGGTGCTTTTTATTTTGTAGGAAAAGTTGTAGTAGAAGGAGATATGAATAATTTCCAGTATGGGGCATTAGGTATTAGCGTAGACGAAGTTCAGTTAAAAGGAAGTGCCGAAACATTAGGTCTTGCATTAGCAAAAGTACAGGACAGAGATTATTTATCAGTTACAATTACTAAGGATAATAACAGATGCAGAATCGCAAATGGGTGTTTAGTATCATCTGACGGTAAAACAGTTTACTACCACATTTCAAAGAGCTACACAGTAACAATTCCTGATACTGCAGTAACAATTAAATCAGCAGCTTTTTATAATCAGGGAATTTCAGAAGTAAAATTAGGCAAGAATGTAAAAACTATTGAACCATATGCATTTGCAGAATCAGACGTATCAAAATTAACTACAAACTCAAAGTTAAAGAAGATTGGCAGATGCGCATTTAAGGAAACAATATATTTAAAGAAAGTTACATTAAAGAGCAGTGTAGCAATGGGTCCAAAGGCATTTGACCAGAAAGTAATATTGACTTCTACAAAGTCATTAAAGAGTGCAAAAACAGTAATGACAAGTGCAACTTTCAAAAAGAATAAAATTAATGCTAAGTTTGCAAAATTAACAGGTGCCAAGGGCTATCAGGTTCAGATTAAGAAAGGTGGCAAGACATATAAGTATTTTACAACAAAAACAAGCATTAAGGTTAAAGCCCCTAAGGTGTTCAAGAAAAAATACAACGTTAGCTTCAGCTATGATATAGATAACTATACATCAAAGATTGAAGGAAAGCCTGCTTATATTTCAGTAAGACCATACAAGATTGTAAAGAAAAACAAAAAGTCTTATGGTAAGTGGAGCGAAAAGATTGTTTTAACAAAATAAAATAATAAAATAATGCAAAGCCCTTGGAAATTATGTAAAATTAATTTCTGAGGGCTTTGTTATAGAAAGAAATCTCGTTGCAAAAGAAAATAGTTATTGAATAGGCACGTATCCAGAACAAATAATGTCGCAAGATACGTTTACGGTTCTATAGTTGATAAGTAAATTTAGTTATTTTATAATGATTACAGTGTCAAAAGGTTTTGCCCCGCTTGCATTTGCATAATTTTGAAAGTGCGAAGCGCGGAACAAGATTTGGGCATTTTGACATTCAAATCTTGAAAATAAGCTATAATCAAAAATTCAAAAGGAAATAATCATGAGCAACAATTTATCAATCAAAGATATTGCCAGAATGGCAGGGGTATCTATTGCAACTGTATCAAGAGTAATTAACAAAAACGGAAAAGTGGCAAAAGAAACTGAAAAGAAAATATTGAAGGTTATGGAAGAAAACAATTATGTTCCTAACCTTTTTGCAAAAGGAATTAGAACTAGAAAATCTACCATTATAGGAATTATTGTTCCTGATATTTCCAATGAATTTTTTAGTAAAATTGCTCAAAAAGTTCAAATGCTTTTTTTCGAAAAAGGTTATGCTAGTATTATTTGTAATACAAATGAAGATTACAGAATAGAAAACCAATGTTTGGATATGTTGCAGGCTCAGCAAGTTGCTGGAATAATTCATATTGTTTCCTCTACAAGAAAGAGAAAAAAAGCAATTCCAATGCCGACAGTTTATATTGACAGAGAACCAATGTACCTTGAAGGTGAAGAGGTTGTAGTTGTGGAGAGTGATAATGTTGAAGGAGGGTATCAGGCGACAACGGAAATGATAGAAAACGGATGCAAAAATGTAATTTGTATAAGTCCAGAACACAATGTTTCAACACACAAAAATAGATATTTAGGTTACAGGAAAGCTATGGATGAAGCAGGATTAAAGTCGAAATTGATTAAAACAGGAAAAATATCTCAGATTGATGGTTATGAAAAAGCAAAGAAATATATTAGGGAAAATAAAAATGTAGATGGTATATTCTCTACAACAGATATAATTGCCATTGGAGTAATGAAGGCTTTAAAGGAACTAAAAATACAAGTTCCAAAGGAAGTAAAAGTATTTGGATACGACAATAGTATAGCATCTGACATAGCAACCACATCAATATCAACTGTGAAACAGCCAATTGATGAAATGGTGAAAATAGCTGTTTTGCAATTAGAAAAATTAATGAATGAGGTAGAAGTAATAAACAAAAAAATAGTATTACCAATTGAAATTATAAAAAGAGAAAGTGTATAGAAGAACCAATATACCAAAGATGGAAATGTTACATTTGGTAGATAACAATGAAAAAAAATGAAAAAGTTTGGAAAAATTATCATTGACATTATATTTGCTACAGTATAAACTAAAAATAAATAAGGAAGCTGTGGATGCAGTTTCTTTTAATTGCAAACAAATGTAAACGTTTACATTAAAGTAGGAATAAAATTACAAAATGAAAGGAAGGTATTGCAATGGAAAAATTATTATGCCCATCAATGATGTGTGCTAATTATGGAAATTTAGAAAAAGAGGTTCAGGAGTTGGTTGATGCAGGAGTAGACATTTTTCACATTGACATTATGGATGGACAGTTTGTTCCAAACTTTGGAATGGGATTACAAGATGTAGAATTTATTTGCAAGAAGTCAATAATTCCTGTAGATGCTCATCTTATGATTGAAAATCCTGGCAACTATGTGGAGAAATTTGCAAAGCTTGGAATTGATATTATTTATATTCATCCTGAAGCAGATGTTCATCCAACAAGAACACTTCAGTCAATTAAGGATGCGGGAGCAAAACCAGGAATAGCAATTAATCCTGGAACGGCTGTGGAAACTATTAAGCCATTATTACCATTTGTAGATTATGTAATGGTAATGAGTGTTAATCCTGGATTTGCAGGACAGAAATATATTCCATCAGTTGATGAGAAAATTCAGCAATTAGTTGATATGAAAGAAAAGTATGGATATGAAGTTATGCTTGATGGAGCATGTTCACCGGAAAGAGTTGAAACTTTATCAAAAGTAGGTGTTAAAGGATTTATTCTTGGAACATCTTCATTATTTGGAAAAGGAAAGCCATATAAAGAATTAATTGAAAATTTAAGAGCTTTATAAGATAAGGAGAGGCCTATGAACAAAGAGTGTGTTATTGGAATAGATATAGGTGGTACAAATATCAGAATAGGTCATACAGATGAGAATGGTGATTTGGCAGATTTTGAAAGAATATCAAGCAAAGAAACTTTCAAAGATGGCAATATTTCTGAGAGTATGGCTAAGGTTCTGGAAGACTATATTAAAAGAAATTGTAATGAATTTGAAGTTAAGCAAATTGCAATTGGAATTCCTGCAGCATTAAGTGCGGATAGAAAAGAAATTCTTCAGGTTCCAAACATAAAGGGAATGGATCACCTGTTTCTTGGTGAGGAATTGGAAAAGCACCTTGGCGTTAAGGTAGCATTGGACAGAGATGTTAATATGCTTTACTATTGGGATAAATATGACAAGAAATTATCTAATGAAGGAATTGGTGTAGGAATTTATATTGGAACAGGTGTAGGAAATGCAATTTTTATTAATGGAGAACCACTTGTAGGTCGTGATGGAGTGGCTGGAGAACTTGGACACATTCCGATGATAGGTGGACAAGACAGATGTGGATGTGGAAACATCGGCTGCTCTGAATGTTATGCTTCAGGTTGGAAATTAGTAGAAATTAAGGATGAATATTTTCCAGACATTGATATGAATGATTTATTTGTCATGAAGAGCAATGATTCAGTGCTGAAAAATTTTGTTGACAATATTGCTTGTGTTGCATGTTCGGAAATAAATATTTTGAATCCTCATTCAGTAATTTTTGGCGGAGGAGTAATTAACATGAAAGGATTCCCAAAAGATTATTTAGAAGAGAGATTATATGTTCGTATGAGAAAACCATATCCTGCAGAAACTTTGAAGGTGCAGTATTCAGAAGATAAAGTTGACAATGGTGTAAAAGGTGCCATTATCTATGCTAAGACTTTAGTATAAGTTTAAGATTGGAATGGCTGAAAATCAGTATAGGGTAAGTATTTGGTTTTGACTAACAATGTTATAAGTCTTAAATTTGATTAAAATATAATAAATACATAATAAAAGTGTTGTTTTCATTCACGATTTTTTTGAATAAATGAAAAAAAGTGAAAGAAAATGACACTTTTTTTATTCTGCCACAATAAGAAAACAGAAGATTTGACGAAAAATGTAACGTTTTTATCACAATAAATTATACAATTATGATAACAGATGAAAACATTTGAAAGAAAATGAAATCAAACGAAAAGAACTAAAGACAATGAAAGACAAAGAGAAACATAGAAAGGAAGGTATTATGAACTACGCAGGAAGATTTAATTCATTTATATTAAAAGGCCAGAACGTCTTTGATGCAATTAAGGCATATCACGAAATGGACGGAATTACACATTTAGAATTTAACTATCCGGAACATTTCGCAGGATATGATTTAGAAGAAATTAAGAAAGCAATTGGAGACTTAAAGGTAAATGGTCTTGCAGTAAGATGGAGAAATTATTTTACAAATGGCGACTTCACTAATCCTGATAAGGAATTAAGAGAAAAAGCTATTCAGTATTGTAAAGAAGCCGCAGAGATTTGTAGAGAGCTTGGCGGAACATACATTACCCTCTGGATGGAGAATGATGGTTTTGATTATGCATTCCAACTTGATTACGAAGAAGCCTGGAATCAATTAATAGATGCTTTTAGAGAAGTTGCTGATTATGCACCTGATTTGAAAATAAGCATTGAATACAAACCATTTGAACCAAGGAACTTTTCAATGATAGATAGTACAGGAATGACCCTCCTCCTTATAAAGGAAATTGACAGACCGAATGTTGGATGTACATTAGATTTTTGCCATATGCTAATGAAGAGAGACAGCCCGGCATACGGTCTGGCGATAGCCGCAAGTATGGGTAAGCTATACGGATTACATATGAATGACGGATATTCACAAATGGATAGCGGAATGATTTTTGGATCAGTAAACATAGCACATGCGGCGGAGTTCATTTACTACTTAAAGAAATATAATTATCAGGGAGTTGTGTTCTTTGACACATTCCCAATTAGAGAAAATGCCAAAGAAGAAACTCAGGCAAACATTGATTCTTTCGAAAAGATTTCAAAAATAATTGATGAAATCGGAATGGACAGAATCGCAGAAGTTGTATCTAAACGTGACGGTGTAGAGGCCCATCGCCTTGTACTGGACATGTTAAAATAAGAAATTTTATAAAAGAAAAAGGAGAAAATGCAAATGAGAAAGAAAATTTTAGCAGTAGCATTAGCAGCAACAATGGTGTTCGGATTAGTTGGCTGCGGTAGCTCATCACAGAGTTCAGACAAAACAACAAAAGCGAACAATGAAACACAGGCAACAGAGGACTTCAACCCAGATAAGATTGAAGACAGCAAGACAATCGAAGATATCCGTAAGGACAACGGAGAAGAAGTTAAGGTTGCAAGTGACTTAAAGTTAGGTGCCATCGCAAAATCATTCTCAAATGAATTTTGGCGTAACTTTAAGAATGGTTATGAACAGTCAGCAAAGGTTATTAAGAAAGCCGGAGTTGATATAACAGTAAAAGTAGATGGAACAACAGATGAAGGTGATGAAATCGGACAGCAGACAATGACAGATAACCTTGTAAACCAGGGATACAGTGCATTAATGTTAAGCCCAATCTCAGATTCAAACTTAACATCATCAGTAGATAATGCTAAGAACAAAAAAATCCCTACAATAAACGTAAACGATGGATTAATTTCAGCAGCAGATTACTTTGTAGGACCTGATGCATACCAGAATGGTGAATTAGCAGCTGAATGGGTTTCAAAGAAACTTGGTGACAAGGGTGATGTTGCTATCGTTGTAGGTATGGCAAAAGCTTTCGCAGCTCGTGAAAGAACAGCAGGATTCAAGGGTTGGATTAAAGACAACAAGTCAGGACTTAATGTAGTAGCAGAACAGAACGCTGACTGGGATCGTCAGAAAGCTAAAGAATTAGCAAGCACATGGATTCAGCAGAAACCTGACTTAAAGGCAATCTTCTGTAACAATGATGATATGGCTTTAGGTGTAGTTGAAGCTGTAGAAGAAGCTAAGGCTGACATTTTAGTAGTAGGTGTTGATGGTATTGGTGAAGCTTATGATTCAATCAAAGCCGGAAAGCTTGATGCAACAGTAGATTCATTTGGATACTATATGTCACAGGTTGCTACAGAAGTAACATTAAGAATTTTAGATGGACAGGATATCCCAAGAGTAGTACATACTCCACAGGCACTTATTGATTCATCAAATGTAAACGAAGATGCAGCTCAGATCATTGGATGGAAAGATCCAACATATGTTGCAAAATAATTTAACTTGAAAATAAAAGGTAATTTTACAATGGGAGAAGGCACTGCTTTCTCCCATCTATAAAAAGGAGGAACTATTATGGCGAAGGCTGTTGAATTTGTTAATATTAACAAACGCTTTCCAGGAGTACACGTCCTTAAAGATATATCTTTTTCTGTAGAGGAAGGAGAGGTTCACGCATTATTAGGTGAAAATGGTGCAGGAAAATCCACACTATTAAATATATTACATGGGGTTTATCCGGAATATGAAGGCGAAGTAAAGCTTCATGGAGAGAAAGTAAGCTTTAAAGACACAAATGATGCTATTGTAAATGGCAAAATATCTAAAGTTCATCAGGAAACTTTAGTAGTAAAAGATCTTACTGTTGGTCAAAATGTAACAATGGGTTATGAACCTAAAAAAGGAGTCTTTATAGACTTCAAGAAAATGAATAGAGAAGTTGATGAAATACTGGCAGAATTAAATTGTAACTTTAAATCATCAGATTTAGTAAGTACATTGACAGCAGGTGAAATGCAGATGTTGGCAATTGCAAGAGCATTGTACCATCATTCAACAATTATCTCTCTTGATGAGCCAACAGCATCGATTACAATGAAAGAAACAGAAGCTTTGTTTGATGTAGTAAGAAAACTAAAGAAACAGGGCGTAACTATTTTATATGTAAGCCATAGATTGGAAGAAATTTTCCAAATCTGTGATAGAGCTTCCATTTTAAGAGATGGGGAATATATCCAGACAATGGACATTAAAAATACTACCAGAGAAGAATTAATTCATGCAATGGTAGGTAGAGATGTAGCAGCAGTGGCTTCAAGAACAAAACCAAGTCCACGAACAGACGAGGTTGTTTTAAGTGTAGAACATTTAACAAACGAAAATTATCAAGACGTAAGTTTTGAACTTCATAAAGGTGAAATCCTTGGTTTCTTCGGCTTGGTAGGAGCAGGAAGAACAGAGGTAATGAGAACAATCATTGGAGCTGACCAGAGAACTTCAGGAAAGATTGTTTTAAAAGGCAAAGAGGTAAAGAGCGGCTGGAATACTACAAAGGCTTTGAGAGCCGGAATAGGTTTATTACCGGAAGATAGAAAAACACAGGGATTTATGAATCTATCAAACAATTATGAAAACATAGCTATTTCCAGTTTAGAGAAATATATGACAGGACCATTTACAGACACAAAGAAGAAAGTCAAAAATGCTGAAAAGTTTTTTGAGGAAATGGATGTACATCCAAGACGTGTCGATTATATGACAAGTAATATGTCAGGTGGTAACCAGCAGAAAGTTATTTTAGCAAGATGGATGTCTACAGATGTAGATATTATCATTTTCGATGAACCAACAAAGGGTGTAGACGTAGGTGCTAAAGCTGAAATTTACAGACTTATGGAGGAACTTGTAGAAGCAGGAAAAAGTATCATAGTGGTATCTTCAGAATTACCTGAAGCAATGGGTATTAGTGATAGAATTATCATTATGAGTGAAGGAAAGATAACTGCTGAGCTTACAAACGAAGTTGATTTTGACGAAGATTCAATTCTTGATTTGGCAATTGGAGGTAAATAAAATGAAAAATATTTGGAATAAGTATAAGCGAGAATTTGTAGTTCTCATTGCTACAATCGCTATGTGTGTAGTATTTACAGCACTAAATAAAAACTTTTTGAATTATAGTAACTTTATAACAGTTTTACAGCAAATGGTATTAAATGGTATTCTTGCCGTAGGTATGATGTTCACAATCATAACAGGTGGTATCGACCTTTCAGTAGGTTGTACATACGCCATAACCGGTATCGTAGTTGCGTCATGTACAGTAACTTATGGAATGAATCCAGTATTAGCAATTGTTGTTGGTATCGTAATCGGTGCAGTTCTTGGTGCATTTAACGGATTCTTAATTAACAAATTAAAATTACAGCCTTTCATTGCTACACTTGGTACAATGAGTTTATACAGAGGTATTGCTTACGTAGTAACAGGAGGCGTACCGGTAACAAATGTTCCAGAATCATACAGAAACATTTTCAACGGTGAAATATTTGCCGGCGTTAGAAGTTACATTGTAGTAATGGTAGTAGTATTCGTAATTGCTCACATTATTTTATCAAAGATGAGAAGTGGTGATTACTTATATGCAATCGGTGGAAACGAAGAAGCAGCTAAACTTTCAGGTGTAAACGTAATCAAAACAAAATATGTAGCATACATTTTCTGTGGAATCTGTGCAGCAATCGCAGGTATGATTATGTTAGCAAGCTTAGGTTCAGCAGAAGCAACAGCAGGTCAGGCATATGAAACAAATGCCATCGCAGCAGCAGCTATCGGTGGAACAAGAATGGCAGGTGGTAAAGGTACAGCCCTTGGTACATTCTTCGGAGCATTAATGCTTGCAGTATTAAAAGTAGGTATGGTAGTAATCAACGTAGATTCTTTCTGGCAGTTCGTAGTAACTGGTATTATTATCATCGTAGCTTCATACTTCGAATTCATCCAGCAGGATATTAAGGGATTCGTTTCAAGACATAAAAAGACAGCTTAGTTTTAAGCTACAAAACAAAACCGCAAATAGCACACAGTATTGCGGCACTAATATATTTTCAAAGCATTTGAATTATAAAAAGGCGCAAGGATTTAAACTTTGCGCCTTTCTTTTTTAACAGATGGCAGGAGGTAAGAAAGTGAAAAATAAAATCACTGTAATAGGCAGTTTAAATTATGATGTTATCTTAAAAGTAGATAGACTACCTTATAAAGGCGAAACAATGGCAGTAGATAATTCTACATTTAGTGCCGGTGGAAAAGGCGCAAATCAGGCAGTGCAGACAGCTAAATTAAAAACACCAACATATATGGTAGGTTGCGTTGGAACTGATGCATCAGCAGACTTTTTGGTTTGTACAGCAAAACAGTACGGAGTTGATACAAGGTTCATTAGAAAAGTTGAAGGCAGTAGCGGAATGGGAATTATACACGCATTAGAAGACGGTAGCGTTTATGCCAGCATTGTAAGAGGTGCAAATTTCCAGATTACAAAAGAAGATATAGACAAAGCTATGCCGGCATTAAAGGAGTCAAAGGTTTGTATTTTACAAAACGAAATTCCTGTGCCAATGATAGAATATGGAATTGACAAAGCAAAAGAAGCAGGTTGTATAGTTGTGTTAAATGCAGCGCCTGCGATTGAAATACCGGACGAATATCTTGCAAAAGTAGATATACTTGTAGTAAATGAGGTTGAGGCATCTTTTTACTGTAAGGAAACTGTTGATTCAGTAGATAGAGCAAAAGAAGAAATAAAGAAATTAGCCGAAAAATACAATAATAACGTGATTATTACATTAGGATCACTTGGGGCTGTAGTATATGAAAATGGTACAATCGAAGTTATTCCGGCAAAGAAGGTCGATGCAGTGGAAACAACCGGAGCCGGAGATTCATATATTGGGGCAGTAAGCCATTCTATTGTTGAAGGATTAACATTGACAGAGGCTTGCAGATTCGCAACAAAGTGCAGTGCAATAACTGTATGCAGATGCGGAGCACAGCCATCCATGCCAACATTAGAAGAAGTTATGTAAACACCGATTATTATTGACATTTTTATTGGCTAAAGGATATTATAGAGAGTAGGAGGAAAAAGATATGATACCTTATGAGAGAAGATTGCAAATCGCACAATTACTGGAACAAAATGAGGTTGTATCTTTAGATGAGTTTTGTGAGGCCTTAGGTGGAGTGTCAGAGTCTACGGTTAGAAGAGATCTTAAGACCATGGAACGTGAAGGCGAGATTACTTTACTTAGAGGCGGTGGCGCTTGTTTAAAAAGAGACAGCTATGAAATCCCTGTCATGTCAAAGAAAATGAAAAATGTCAGTGAGAAAGATAGAATTGCTAAAGCAGCAGCCGAATTAGTTGAAGATGGAGATTCCATTTACATTGATTCAGGTAGTACAGCTTTAGATATGATGAAATATTTAAGAGACAAGAATATAACAGTAGTGACAACGAACGCATTAATATATTCTGAACTACAAAGTCCTAACATTAAATGTATTATTGCCGGCGGAGAGATTAATATAGCAACAGCATCAATTAGAGGAATTACAACAAACAATTTCTTAAAGAGTTACTATTTTGATAAGGCATTTGTTGGAATGTCAGGTTTTTCCCTTGAGGCAGGATATAATACACCGGATCTACTTGAAGCTGAGAAGAAGCGAATTGTATGCAAAAATGCTAAGAAAGCTTATATTTTAGCAGATAGTAGCAAATCAGGAAAAAGCACCTTATGTAAAGTTCTTGACTTGGATCAGGCAACAATCATCTGTAATGAAGTAACAGAGGTTGTAAAGGGTGCAGAAGAATATATTATTGTATAACAGGTTATTTACTGTGTAACATATTAATTTTTAAAGGAGATATTTCTTAATATTTTCTCGACTAAAATATGAAAATTATGAGAGGTAGAAAAATGAAAATTGGAATTGGAAATGATCATGTTGCAGTAGAAATGAAGAATGAAATTAAGGCATACCTTGAAGAAAAAGGCCATGAAGTTGTTAATTTCGGTACAGATTCAACTGAAAGATGTAACTATCCTGAATATGGGGAAGCAGTTGCAAATGCTGTTGTTGCAGGTGAGGTTGACTGTGGCGTATTAATTTGTGGAACAGGCGTTGGAATTTCGCTTGCAGCAAACAAAGTAAATGGCATCAGAGCATGTGTATGTAGTGAACCTTATAGTGCAAAGTTATCAAAACAGCACAATAATACAAACATAATTGCTTTTGGCGCAAGAGTTGTTGGTATTGAACTTGCAAAAATGATAGTAGACCAGTGGCTTGAAGCTGAATATGAAGGTGGAAGACATCAGGTTAGAATTGACATGCTAAAAGAAATTGAAGAAAAACAGAAAAATAAATAAAATTAAAACTAAAGTTGTAATTAAGTTTTGAAATAAAGATTAGAATTATATTGAAACCAAAATAAAAAATTATAATTAAAGTTTTAAACTAAAATAAAAATCAAGATAGAAAGGAAATACAATTATGAAGATTAAGAATATCGATAATCCGGAAGAATTTTTAAAAGTAATAGACAGTTGTGAGGGAAAGGTTGAACTTATCACAGATGACGGGGACAGACTTAACCTTAAATCTAAGTTATGTCAGCTTGTTTCACTTTCAACAATTTTCTCTTCATCAGCACAGATTCCTGAAATGGAAATAGTAGCTCATGAATTAGAAGATTCAAAGAAAATTATGGATTTCCTAATGAGAGGACCAATGTAATTAGTCCTCTTCGATTACATAGAAATCCAGATAATCAAAATCAATAGATTCAACAAAACTGTCCGCATAAAATCTTGTGCGGGCAATTTTTTTGAACTCCTTAATATTAGATTCAAGCCATATAGGATTGCTTAAATCAAATTCGTCGCAAATCATCTCAAGAGCCTTGAAAATCTTATGGGTTCTTGTGTCATCTATATCTAATTCAATTGTAGTGCTTTGTAGCATTTTGTTGCTTTTAAAGGTTCTACCCCAAACTCTGAACATAAAAATCTCTCCTTCGCAAATAACTTCTTTGATTTTAAAGGAAAATATATTAACTGTAAAGATAAAATATGGTATAATTTAAGCGAAACTAGGTTTTTATACCTTTTTGAAAGGAAGTAAAATGGTGGACGAGAAGAAATTAAAAGCTAAAGGAAATTTACCCCAATATATTAGATGGCCATTATACTTGAATTTTATTTGGATTGTAATGGCGGCATTAGGGTTTACAATAAGTATAAAGACAGGTGTGTTGATGACATTTGCAGCAGTTTTATATTTATGTATATCTGCTACAGTGTATTTATTGTTTAAGCCTAATATTATGAGAAATCTTGTTGATTTCGGAGCGGAGTACAGTCAGGTTCAAAGAAAAATGATACGTGACATGGAAGTACCATATTGTCTTTTAGATGAAAGCGGCAAGGTAATGTGGACTAACAACGAAATGGATAAAATATGCGAAAAAAATATCAGAAATAAGCTTATTACATCTGTTTTTGAAGGAATAACCGCAGAGGACTTTTCATTTGATGAAGAGGGCAGAAGTGAATTTGAAGTTAAACACGAGAATAAAGTGTATAAGATAATTCTCAAATTATTCTCAATGAATGAGGAAAACGTAGAAAGTGCTTTAGTGCCATTGATTGGTGGTGATGGGGCGTTAATTTCCATGTATATGTTTGACGAGACATTGATTCACCAGTTAGCCAAAGAGAACAAAGAGGAAAAATTAGTAACAGGTCATATTTATATTGATAACTATGATGAAGTTCTTAATAGTATCGATCCAACAAGAAGAACATTGCTTGTAGCGTTAATAGATAGAAAAATAAATAAGTATTTCACACAGTATGACGGAATTGTACGAAAGCTTGAAAATGATAAATATTTCGTCATGTTTAAAACAAAATTTGTTAGCAAGATGCAGACAAATAAGTTTGCAATATTAGATGAAGTAAAAACAGTAAATATTGGAAATGGACTTCCAATTACACTTAGTATTGGTATAGGTGTAGGTGGCAATGGTTTAGTGGCAAATTATGAGATCGCAAGAGCAGCCATTGACATGGCACTGGGACGTGGTGGTGACCAGGCAGTGCTAAAAGAAGGCAACAAAGTATATTATTATGGTGGAAAGTCCAAGTCAGTAGAGAAAAATACAAAAGTAAAATCAAGAGTAAAAGCTACAGCATTTAGAGATTTAATTGAAACAAAGGAAACAATATTTATAATGGGACACCATATTGGAGATAACGATTCATTTGGTGCTTCCATAGGATTTTATAGAATAGCTCAGACAATTGGTAAAAAAGCCCACATTGTAATAGAAGATATTTCAGGTAGCGTAATACCCATAGCTCAAATGTTCCATGAGTCAGATATTTATGCTGAAGACATGTTTATTTCAGGTAGCGAAGCAGTTTCCAAAATAGGAAAAAATGACGCCTTAATAGTTGTTGACTGTAACAGAGCTGCTTATACAGAATATCCTGAATTAGTCAGAAGAGCACAGTGTCTGGTTGTCTTCGATCATCATAGACAATCAGAAGATGTAATAGATAACGCACAGTTGTCATATATAGAACTTGCATCATCTTCTACATGTGAAATGGTTGTAGAGATTATGCAGTATATACCGGAAACAGTGAAGATTAATAAAATAGAAGCCGAAGCACTTTATGGTGGTATTATGGTGGATACAAATAACTTCACCAACAGAACAGGTGTAAGAACTTTCGAGGCGGCAGCATACCTTAAGAAAAACGGTGCGGACATAACAAGAGTCAGACGAATGTTTAGAGATGATATTAATGATTATAAGGCAAAAGCTACAGCAGTACAGAATACAGAAATTTACAAGGACTGTTATGCAATTTCTGTATGTACGGCAAAGAATGTTTCATCACCAACAGTTGTAGGTGCTCAGGCAGCTAATGAATTGTTAAATATTAAGAATGTAAAAGCATCATTCGTATGTACACCATACAATGATTTAATATACATAAGTGCAAGATCGTTAGATAAAATTAATGTTCAGGTGCTTATGGAAGAGTTTGGAGGTGGCGGTCACATGAATCTGGCAGGAGCCCAGGTTAAAGACGCATCTTTAGGAGAAGTAACACAGATGATTAAAAACGCAATTAGTAGAAGAATTGAAGAAGGAGACATGTAATGAAAGTTATTTTATTAGAAGACGTAAAGTCACTTGGAAAAAAAGGCGAAATAGTAAATGTAAATGATGGATATGCAAGAAACTTCATATTAAAGAAGAATTTAGGTTTAGAAGCAACAGGAAAGAATTTAAATGACTTAAAGCTTCAACAGCAGAATGCAGCTAAAGTTGCCAAAGAAAAATTAGAAGCTGCTCAGGCTTTGGCAAAGGACTTAGAAGACAAATCAGTTACTGTTAAGATACAGGCTGGAGTTGAAGGCAAGGTATTTGGTTCAATTTCAAGTAAAGAAATAGCTTTAGAAGCAAAGAAACAGCTGGGAATGGATATTGACAAAAAGAAGATTGTTATTCCTGATGCAATTAAGTCACTTGGAACTTACAATGTAAACATTAAGTTACACAAGGATGTAGTTGGAAAGTTAGCAGTAAAAGTTGAAGCAAAATAATTAGTAATTAAGAGAATCGCAATATGTCTAAGGATGTATTGCGATAATTTTACTATGAATGGAGATGCACTATGGACGAAGCAGTAGTAAAAAGAATAATGCCTCATAGCAACGAGGCGGAGCAGGCTGTTATTGGCTCAATGATGATGGACCAGGAAGCAATAACAGTTGCAATGGAAAAATTATCAGATGCGGATTTTTATAATAAACAGTACGGTTCATTGTTTAAGGCAATGGTTGAATTGTATAACGAAGGACGTGAGGGTGACCTGGTTACAATCAAAACAAAACTGGAAGAAATGGACGTTCCTTCAGAAGTTATTAGTATTGATTTTATTAGAAATATTTTAGATATGGTTCCAACATCTGCAAACATAAAGCAGTATGCGGATATTGTATATGAAAAGTCAGTAATGAGAAATCTTATAAGGGCAAATGAGAGCATTGCTAATACATGTTATGCAGGTAACAAGCCTTTAGAGGCAATTCTTGAAGAAACAGAGAAAAGTATTTTTGACTTGATTCAAACAGGTAATACAGGAGATTATGTTCCTGTAAGACAGATTGTTTTAAATGTTTTTGACAAGATTGAACAGGCAGCTCAGACAAAAGGTTCTATTACAGGTTTGGAAACAGGATTTGCCAAGCTTGACAAGCAGTTGTCAGGTCTGCAGCCTTCCGATTTGATTCTTATAGCTGCCAGACCTTCTGTTGGTAAAACAGCCTTCGTACTTAACTTAACAGAAACAATTGCAGTAAAACATAATATACCGGTAGCAATATTCAGTTTGGAAATGTCAAGCGAACAGCTTATAAACCGTGTAATTTCACAGAACTCAATGGTTAGCTCACAGAAAATCCGTATTGGTGATTTAAGTGATAGCGAATGGGAAAATATAGTAGAATCAGCCAATGTCATTGGTAACTCAGGAATTATTATTGATGATACACCGGGTATCAGTATCGGTGAAATGAGATCAAAGTGTAGAAAGTTCAAACTGGAGAAAGATATTCAGTTGGTTATTGTAGACTACTTACAGTTGATGACAACTAACACGCCTCACGGAAGCCGTGAACAGGAAATTGCAGAAATATCAAGAACATTAAAGGGTATTGCCAGAGAGTTAAATGTTCCCGTAATTGCACTTTCACAGCTTAACCGTGCATCTGAAACAAGAGAAGACAGAAAGCCTATTATGGCGGATCTTCGTGAATCCGGTTCTATCGAGCAGGATGCCGACGTTGTAATGCTTATGTCAAGATATTACGACAAGGAGAAAAAAGAAGAAGACAGAAACAGAATTATTCTTAACGTAGCTAAACAGAGAAACGGCCCTGTAGGTGAAGTTGAATTGGTATGGTTACCACAGTTTACAAAATTCGAAGATGCAGAACAACCTGGTGATCAGATTTAAATCGTTGTATGCCTAAGAAGATATAAAGTATTTTTAATAGATAATGCTAATATGTAGAAAACCTTTGAAACAGATTTTAAATTTGTCTCAAAGGTTTTTTTGTATACTCAAGTATATAAATATATCTTCTTCGACACCTCCGCAAAAGGTTACATTTTTTGCAGTGCTATTTTTATTGATAGGGGAATATAATGGACTTATAATTGTGGTGTTAAGAAATTAGTATGAATTTCAAACCCTTTAAAGGGGCAGGTTTAGGAGGTTAAAATGGGGGAAAAGAGATACATGATTTCAGATGCATCAAGGATGCTTGGAGTAGAATCTCATGTTTTAAGATACTGGGAGGAAGAACTTAATATAGTCATACCAAGAAATGAAATGGGGCATCGATATTACACCGACAATCATATTAATTTGTTGAAGAATGTGCGTGACTTAAAAAATCAGGGCTATGGACTTAGAACAATTAAAATGATGCTGACGGACCCTGATACAAAAGAGGGAAAAAATAATAATTGCAGAAATAACATGGCTTTAACAGCTACAGCAGTTAGCGCACCGGTGCTTAAAGAGCAGATGAAGGTTGAGACAATTGAGAGCAGCGAAAGCAAGATGGAACAGTTTCAGGCAATAATGGATAAGGTTGTTTCTAAGGCGTTAAAGAAAAGTGCCGGAGAATTAGGCAAGGAAGTAAGTGGAAACGTAAGCGAAAAAGTTTTAAAAGAAATGAATTATCTAATGCGGACTCAGGACGAAAGAGAGGAAGAACGCTATAAAAAGTTAGATATGGCAATGCGTTCCAAACAAAAACTTTCAAGAAGAGAAAAAAGACAACAACTTAAAACTGAAAAACTTCTACTGAAGAAAACTAAAAAAGAAGAACAAAGACTTAAACAGGAAAAACAGAAAAAGCTGGCAGCAGAGAAGAAAAAGGGAGATTTGAAAATCAGAAAGAAAGCACCGGCTCAGTAGGTAGCTATTAAGTAATTCTATGGGACAGATGTAGAAGTTGGTTATTAGCAGAATTAAATAATGAATAATGTGCAATAGAAAAGGAGAGTGTGAAAGTTTTTCTGTAAATTAAATATTTAAATATAATTAATAGGCCTTCTATGATAAAATTTATTATTATAGGAGGCCTTAATTATGGCAAGAGAAAGAAAAAAAGTACACAAGGTACAAATGACCGATGGCAAACGTGCCATCATCCACCAGCTATTGGATGAATATGACATTCAGACAGCTGAAGACATCCAGGATGCATTAAAAGATCTTCTTGGAGGCACAATCAAGGAAATGATGGAAGCTGAAATGGATGACCATTTAGGTTATTCAAAATCACAACGTTCAGAATCCGATGATTATCGAAACGGTTACAAGTCAAAACGTGTCAACAGCAGTTATGGTTCCATGGAAATCGATGTTCCACAGGACCGTCGTTCTACTTTTGAACCACAGATTGTAAAGAAACGTCAGAAAGACATTTCAGACATTGACCAGAAAATAATCTCAATGTACGCAAAGGGAATGACAACACGACAGATTTCCGACACAATTGAGGATATTTATGGATTTGAAACATCAGAAGGATTTATTTCTGATGTGACTGATAAAATAATGCCACAAATCGAGGACTGGCAAAACCGACCATTAGATGACGTTTATCCTGTTGTTTACATTGATGCCATTCATTATTCTGTAAGGGATGAGGGAATAATAAGAAAACTTGCTGCTTATGTAATTCTTGGAATTACAGTGGATGGAAAAAAGGATGTATTAAGCATAAGTGTTGGAGATAATGAAAGCTCTAAATACTGGTTGTCTGTATTGAATGAATTAAAAAACCGAGGTGTAAAAGACATTCTTGTTATATGTGCCGATGGTTTAAGTGGCATAAAGGAAGCCATATCGGCAGCTTTCCCAAACACAGAATATCAAAGGTGCATAGTTCATCAGGTGAGAAATACTCTTAAATATGTACCCGACAAAGACAGAAAAGCCTTTGCGAAAGACCTTAAGACAATATATCAGGCAGTTAATGAAGAAAAGGCTCTCGAAGCATTAGACAGGGTAACTGAGAAATGGACTCCGAAGTATCCGAACTCCATGAAAAGATGGAAGGACAACTGGGATGTGATATCGCCTATTTTTAAATTTTCAGATACTGTACGAAAAGTAATATATACAACCAATGCCATTGAAAGTTTAAATTCAACATACAGGAAACTTAATCGTCAGAGAAGTGTATTTCCA
>OLOJ01000169.1_pt1 | contig 69890 bp, 62 predicted proteins | sample 1672251 | NCBI WGS metagenome assembly OLOJ01 (sample SAMEA3136664, study PRJEB25190) | human gut metagenome | biome: human gut; feature: human-associated habitat; material: faeces | place: Austria | collected 2013 | reverse complement strand
GAGGCTATATCAGCTGGGGGATTGACTCCCACCACTGATACCAGCTTGTTTCTCATCACCTATAGATGTGGGAGTCATCTCCCAACTGATATACTATTTTCTCTTATCGAGCTTGGCTGCAAGGAACATACCAATGCTCTGGAAAATCTGTACGAGTATGACAAGCAGTACAACAGTTACGATCATAATACTTGTCTGATAGCGGTAATATCCGTAACGAATGGCAATATCACCAAGTCCGCCACCGCCGACACAACCTGCCATTGCAGAATATCCAAGAATGGTTCCGATTGCGATAGTTGCTCCGGTAAGTAAAGAAGTTCTTGCTTCTACTAAAAGGACTTTCATGACAATCTGCATATTACTTGCCCCCATAGAGCGGGCTGCCTCGATAACACCTGGGTCTACTTCTTTAATAGAAGATTCTACCATTCGTCCAATAAATGGAATCGCTGCGATAACAAGTGGAACAATGGTTGCAGTGGAACCATAACTCTGTCCAACAAGAAGTCTCGTAAATGGAATCAGTAAAATAAGGAGAATCAGGAAAGGAATGCTTCGCACGATATTTGCGATTACATCCAGTATCTTATATACAACTGCATTCGGTGTTAATCCTTCTTTATCCGTGATTGCCAAAAGTACACCCATCGGAAGGCCAAATACATATCCTAAAACCGTGGAAGCTACTGTCATGTAAAGTGTCGCCCACACACCGTTGATGATCATATCTGTGATTTCTTTAGTCCACATGCTCACTCACCTCCTCGATTTCTAATCCTCTGTCTAAAAGATACTGTTTCATTTCTTTATTCTTTGTACAGTCTGGAGCAAATTCAAGAACCATCTCGCCCTTTGCCACGCCGCCGACATTCTTTGTATCTGCCTTTAAAATATTTACCGGCTCGTTAAAGTTGAGAATCAGATTTGCGATAACTGGCTCAAATGCAGAGTTTTCAGAAAAGACAATCCGAATCTTTTCCCCGCTCTTAATAATTTCTTTGCCGCCTGCTGCCGTTCCTCTTTTTTCCTCTCCGTCATCACCGACATCATTCTTAAGAAGTTCTCTTGCCACAGCAGTTTTGGGATGTGTGAAAATGTCTTCCACTGTTCCCTGTTCTGCAACTTCACCACCTTTTACGATTGCTACATGAGAACAAATCTCGCGAACAACGGACATCTGATGTGTAATAATTACAATTGTGATATTGAATCGCTGATTAATGTCCTTCAACAATGCTAAAATCGAAGAAGTAGTCTGAGGATCAAGTGCACTGGTTGCCTCATCACAAAGTAAAATCTTCGGATCAGAAGCTAACGCTCTCGCAATCGCAACTCTCTGTTTCTGTCCACCAGATAACTGAGCCGGAAATGCTCCCGTTCTGTCACCGAGTCCAACGATATCTAAAAGCTCTTTCGCTCTCTTTCTTGCATCCTTCTTTGACTTACCCTGAATATACAGTGGAAAACAGACATTTTCTAAAACATTCTTCTGCATGAGCAAGTTAAAATGCTGGAAGATCATTCCGATATCTTCTCTCTGCTTTCTTAACTCTCTTGAAGTATAATCGCCTAACGACTTTCCATTAATAAGGACACGTCCCTTTGTCGGCACTTCAAGGAAATTAATACATCGTACCAGTGTACTCTTACCAGCACCGGACATACCGATAATCCCGTAAATATCACCAGATTCAATGCTTAAATTGACATTCTTAAGAGCTTCTACTGTTCCATCTTTTGTGTCAAAAGATTTATACAGATTCTCTATTACAATTTCTGACATTGCCTTCCTCCCTTTCTTGAAAATGTACTCTCTGCCTGAACATTTTGTATATCTATTCTATGTCTGACTGTTACACTTGAGCTATTAACATATTGCATTTTGCAGAAAAGAACTTAATATAAACTTTTATCAGATTTAGAGTACATTAAAACTTAATGTTAACTATTATAAGGTCATATTGAAGCATTGTAAACCTAAAGAAAAAAGCAGGTATCGCTACCTGCTTAAAACTCATCTTTAGTGCTGTGTAAATGCAATTCTTATTCAGGTGAGAATCTTTCTTATTTCTTAAATTCCCTTACCCTTTCAAAAAACTTCATCTAAAATCTATGAACACGCATTCTGATAATTATGTGCAGGCAAGCCAGTCTCCTTCTCAGAAGACATATACATCTGCGAATCTTCGCAGCTACAAGTTATGCAATTCATTGGCATGACACACATCATCATCATAATCTTGCTCCTCAATTCCCATTTTCTTACTAGGACTCATCATATATTACTCTTTTTCATTTGTCAAGAGTTTCTTTTGTAAATAGGAATTTACCGCAGTCAAAGAGACGCCCATACTTGAGGCTACTCCCTGTATGATTTCAATCCCTATATCAAACATATTAATCATTTGTAAATATTCGTAATTGTATGCATAAATAAATACAAGTGTGTTAATGGAACCGCCTGCAAAGGCAAGGATTAATGTATTTGACATGGTTCCCATCATATCTTTTCCAACACGCATTCCTGAAAAAAACAAACCTTTTACTCCTAATTCTGGATTCTGGTGGGATATTTCTTCTATTGTTGAAGAAATGGACATTGCTACATCCATGACTGCTCCTAATGATGCAATTAAAATTCCTGCAAATAAAAGCTGGCCTACGTCTATTCCCGTCTGGTCTCTTACGTAGATAAGACTCTCGATGGATGATACATTATAACCGCTGATATCTGTCATTTTACAAAACAGGAATGCAAAAAGGGCTGATATCAATACTCCGGAAATTGTTCCGATAATTGCCACAGCGGTTTTACCAGAGACTCCACCGACTAAATACATTGTCACGATTGTCGTTAACGCAACAACAAATACTGCAGAAAGGATTGGAGAATGTCCTTTATAAATCATCGGTAAAAATAAGAACAGAATGCATATCGCGGTAAATGCCAGCCCAATCACTGATGCAAATCCCTGTTTTCCTCCGATAATAATTAGAGTTAACAGAAAAATCGCGATAATCAGATAGACCTGCATCTCTCTGTCAACACTATAAACTGAAGCAGAAAATGAACCATTTGCCTCACTTACTAATGCGATAACTTTACTGCCTTTTTTGCAATGTGCTCCGTATAAATATGCAGAAGAGCTGTCTGCTTCCATTGTTTTTCCTTTCCATTTTCCAGAAGTGATTTTTAATTTTACAAGCTGCCTTCCGATGTAAATTCCGTCTTTGGTTTCGTTGTCCTGTAAGACGTTCATTACAGTAGCTTTGGCAAATGTCCGCCCTTCCGTATCATATAGGGATTCTTTTTTTATCTGATTATACCGGCATAAAAAAATGAGAAACAGGATGCCCGCTACAATCAGGCATCCCCTTCCTGCAATCTTTTTTATGTCAGTTTTCTTTAATTCTTCTGACATAAGATCTCCTGTTATTTCTTTACTGTTACTTTTTCACTGTTGCTTTTTTGATGTTACTTCTTTACAGCTACTTCTTTACAATAACTTTTTTCACTGTGCTGTAATTTCCGTAAATTTTTTTGTTACCCACCTTCTTGAAGGCACGTACTTTTACGAAATATTTCTTGCCAGCTTTTAATTTTTTCACTGTTACTACATTTTTCTTTGTTGTTATTTTCTTTGCATTTTTGAAGTTCTTCTTTGTGGATAAGATAACTTCATATCCGCTTACCTGTTCAGAAGATTTTTTAACTGTTATTTTGATTTTCTTTTTGCCAAGAGCTTTTACTTTTTTAACAACTGTCTTCTTTGGAGCAACTGCTTTTTCAGCCGGTTTTGTTGTATTTTTCTTTGCTGTTGTTGGCTGTTTTTTATTATCTGTCTGTGTATTATCCGTCTGATTTTTATTATCAGATTCATTTACTTTTGCAATACTGAATGTCTCGTCAATCTTTTCTTCTGTGTCTGTACGGTAGGTATTAATCGTAAATGTTGTATCTGTAATATCAATTACGGAATATGTAGGTACATCCTGCTGCCAGCGGTTTGCGATATAGCTCTGCTGTCTTGGCACTAAGTCATAGTATTTACTACCTGATGAAGAACCTGCTGTCATGTAAAGAATACCCGTTGGATTAAATACGGTTGTACCCTTCTTTGTTACCTGCTGAATCGCATCTTTATCCATCACCTGATTTAAGTAATTAAGATATGCTTTTTGAGATGGATCTGTCGTGTCTGCTTTAATATTTTCTTTTGCTGTATATACCGTATCTGGATTCTCTCCTGCATCCATATCTTCATCTAACATTGGATCAAATTCATCATCTGTATATTCTGTTGTTTTATGTCCGCCTTTTAAAATCTGTGTACGGGAGTAAGCATGATCATGTCCGGTAAGAACAACATCTACTTTGTTATCTTCAAAAATTGGTGCAAGCTGATATCTTAAATTTGTGATTTCAGGCTCATTGGAATGTTCTGCAGAACCATAAATATCCTGATGGAGCGTAACGATTCTCCACTTGCAATCTTTATTTGCTGCTACCGTCTGCTCGATAAACTGTCTATGTTCTTCTACATTGGTGTCCTGTGTATTTAACATAATAAATAAAGCATTATCATGTTTAAACCAATAGTCACCGCCTACCTTTCCATTTGAACCAAATTCACTGGCATTTGCTGTATTAAAATGATAGGTGTAGTTTGCATTATCTGCATCATGATTACCTACAGTAGTTGCTACCGGAAGATTCTTTAATACATCCGGGCTTAAATATCCACTGTATTCGATTTCACTTCCCCACGCTGCCTTATTCGGAGACTTTTTCTTTGTACTCTGAATCTGGTCACCGGAAGACAAAACAAAACTTGCTTTATTACCTGTCTTTTCCATTGCCTGATTCAATGTAGTATTCCAGTTAAATGCATCATTTGCCACTGCAGCAGACTGTGCATTATAAAACTCTTCTGTAGCTGCTCCTTTTAATTCATTTGAGGAACCAATCTGAGGGTCACCTACAAAAATAAAACTGAACTTACTGCCATTATCTGTTGTATATTTTTCTGGTGCAGTCCACTGTCCATCTTTCTGATAACTGTAATAATAGGTTGTGTTAGCCTTTAAATCCGTTGCTGTTACTTTATTTGAAACATATTCTGTCTTATCTTTATCAGTAACTGCCTTTGTCTGCTTTGCTTCATATACTTTTGCATTCGTAAGTCTCTTATTCTCTGCGATCTTTAACTTCTGAACTCCAGAAGCTTCCTTTGTATACCATGCGAAATTTACAGAACTGTTATCACTTCCTGGAGAAAGAGAAATCTGCTCTCTATCTTTACTGATTGTACTGTTCCATTTTGTCATCCAATTACTGTAGGCTCCACCGTAAGCCTCTACGGTATCCTGTGCATTCGTATATCCGTCTGGTGGTGCAGCAGCTTGGAGAACCGTTGCGCTCGTTGCTAAAATCGTTGCAGTCATTGCTGCAGCCGCAGCTTTTTTCCACATGAATTTTCTCATAATAACCTCTTTTCTTTAGAGCGTGTTTGAAAAATGCTCTCTGTAAGATGTGCGTTACAATTTGTGGGAGATTTCGCCTGAATGAGGGCGGCGTAGCGGGCTACGTCAACTGAATGAAGGCAAAATATACCGCAAATTGGGACGTGCAGATTGCAGGAATGATTTTTCAAACACGCTCTAGCTCTGTTCCTTGCTAAAATTTAAAATCTACGTTATATAAAATAGCAAGGTTTTGTGAGGTCTGCTATCAGGGAAAGGTGGAATTCTGGTAAAATTGTGGTAAATTCTGATTGAAACAAAACGGACGAAACCTCGAAATCCCCACAATCACTATTCTAATTCAACTAAATCCAGCCACTGCCAGCTCACGAATTTAAAATATATTTTGTATTTCTCGCTTTACCTTGTTTTTTCAAAAAATAAATTCATAAACACACTCTAGTTAATGGTCGTTTGTCTCTTAATGAATTAAATAGTAATTCTCAAACAGCCAGTCTTCGAGTGTATTCAAATTATTGTCGGAGTGTTCCACCTCTCTCGCATATCTCCAGGAAATTTCTTCCACGTCTTTCATGGAGAGTGTTTTTCCATTTTCCAACCAACGTACAATCAGGAATTCCTGTACCCAGCGAATGGAAAACAATGCCATTTCCATTTTGGAACAGACCATATCGTCATAGACTGCTCCACAGAAATAAGTATAGACAAAGAACATCATAAGCTGCTCACCTACGTTCTCCCATTCTTCTTTGTAGTTACTCAATGCTCCATACATTTGGTGAAATTCTTTGCAAATATTTTTATAAGTTTCTTCGTTCTCCTGATAGAGCCACTTTTCGGCTCCATCGAGTATCTGATTCCACTCTGGACGAAGACGTTCTAAGCCTCGAAGTACCTGCAGTTCTTTTTTCTGTCGATTCCATTGATGGAGAGAGGCTGCATCTGCTCCTTTTTCAGAAAGATGTTTTGAGATAAATTCCGAAAGGCTGCCTTCTTTCTGGTGGCGTTCACATTCTCGGAGAAGGTCATCAATATCAAACTGCCGTCCTTCTTCTATACAGTTTTGATAGCTTTCTGTTAGTTGTTCGGATACAGATATCCGCAGTGTCAGTGGAAGCGAACGGTCCTGCAAAACAGCAAAGAGAACATCGCGGGTATCTTCTAACTGAGAAAACATCATAAAATCAAAATCTTCAAAGTCATCTTCTTCCTCAGTTTCCTCTTCTAAAAATCGAACTGGTTCTTTGCAGGACAGAATAATTTTTGCTGCTTTAGGACAGGATAAAGACAGGGATAATTCTCTAAGTCCTTCATATTCTTCTGTGTGTCTTGGATACATGCGGCAGGTATCACAGAGTGCATCTGGTCCCAATGCCTTGTAGAGATCACACAAATTTTCATCATTTAAAAATGCACAGCGGCGATTATTCTGATAAAAACATTCTTCTTCCCAGTCAATCGAATTGCGCAGAATTTTTCCAAACTCTCCCGGCTCGTTTTCATATCGCTCCAGAGACTCTTCATCTATCATAATCTGCCATCCTGCACAGCAGGTATCTGGGCAATCTCCTGCTGTACAGACAAAACTGTCATAAAAATGTGGTTTTACGTATCGCATTATTTTCTTTCCTTTTCTTTGTCTTTTTTAAATGTTTTCAAATTACCATTTTTTTATTCTTTCCCTTGTGTTATGTCATTCCACTCGTACTTATGGACTTTGATAACGGAAAATTATATAAAACAGTATAACACAAAATAAATGCGACACAGCGAACAATTGATTTCCCAATTCTCCCTGTTGCGCCAAGTATCAATATATTTTTCAAACGCCCTCTGGAAAGTAATTCTATTATGAATATAAAGTTCTTCTACATTCTTCTGTTTCAACTCTTTCATAAAGTTACTATGAAGCAGATTTCCTGACAAATTCGCCAGTATCTTCAAATATTCCGTTTATTTTTATGTATTCTCAGAATCTTTCTGTGCTTTATTTCGAGAAAAAATCTTTTCCGCTTTTTCAAACATTTCTCTCGAAATAATCGGCTCATGATGATTTTTAATAATCACAAACTTCTCCTCACCCCGATTATATTTTTTCTCATGAGAAAGATAATCCGGTGTAAATGTCTTCTTCTGCACCAAATCCCCACAATATTTTTCATTCTGCAAAATACGCAAAATCACTGTATTTCTCCACTTTTTGCTCCGCATCGGGTAAATACCTTCCTCTAGTAACTCCCTTGCAATAGTATGTGTACTTTTCCTCTCCTCAACAAACTTATAAAATATTTTCCGAACTACTTCAGCTCCTTCTTCATTTACATACATTTTTCCATTTCTCACATCATAACCAAGCATACTCCTGCCAAAAACAACACCCTCTTCCATTCGGCGTTTTTGACCCCATTTCACTCGCTCCGATGTTTTCCGGCTCTCTTCCTGGGCAATCGATGCCATAATCGAAAGACGTAACTCTGCATCTCCATCTAATGTATTAATCCCATCATTTAAAAACAAAACCCCGACTCCCACCTTGCGAAGTTCTCTTGTATAATAAATACTGTCAAGCGTATTTCTCGCAAAACGGGAAATCTCCTTTGTAATGAGCAAGTCAAACTTCCTCTGCTTCGCCTCCGCAATCATCTGATTAAACTGTTCCCTCTTCTTCGTACTCGTCCCCGAAATCCCTTCATCCGCAAAAACTTTATAAAACTCCCATTCTTTCTTTTGCTCAATGTAACATCGAAAAAAATCGCACTGACTCTCAAAAGACTGCGCCTGCTCCTCCTTCTCTGTCGAAACACGACAATAAGCCGCAACTCGCTTTTTACCTGAAAAGGATTTTTCGCTCCTATATTTCTTTTGCTGGTTTAGACGCTCATACTTATTCATATTCATAAAGCTGAATGCTCCTGAAGATGTTGCTCATCCAAATATATGAGGGCAAACTCTAATTGTATTCCCTCTTTGATGCTTCTGTAGGTACTGAAGAGTTAAATCATATTGAGATGGTTTGTACAATTGTTCATCAGCTTACCCGCAATTTGACGGTACAGCAGATTAAGGAACAGGGATTTGCGGATTATTATGTTGACCATACAACTGGTATCTACCCAGTTGCGGCAAGTGGTACTCCATGGAGTGCAGATACAATGCAGTCCACCGGTGATCCAATTACTGACCTTATGGAAAATATGGCTGCGGAACAAAAAGCACGTACTACTTACGACAATATTCTTCGCCTTGTAAAAGATGACCCAGATGTTTATGATGCGATTAAATTCCTGCGTGCAAGAGAAATTGTACACTTCCAGCGTTTCGGTGAAAGTGTACGGATTGTGCAGGATAACTTGAACAGTAAGAACTTCTATGCATTCAATCCGGCCTTTGATAATAAGAAGTGCTAATTTAGCTGATACGAAAAAAGCAAGCCATTCTCCGGCTTGCTTTTTTCCATACTGTTTTTTATTAATAAATTGCATTTCTTACAGAAAAACGTCAGCAATTTCTTTTTCGTCAGATTATCTTCATTCTTTATTCACAACCTGTTCACAAATTTCCAGTATCATAAAACCATCAAAAACAACAACAGATTTTTGATAGATTTTTTTCATACTTTCCTCTCTTTTGAAACCGGCTTTATGTCGGTTTCTTTTTTATCTATTAGCTTGGACTGATTTTTCGAGCTGCCAGCGGTCAGAAATCAGGATTTCAATATCTTTTTAATTGTAGAAATCAGTTCCTCTATTTTTATTGGTTTAGTAACATACCCATTCATGCCAGATTCTATCGCTCTTTTCCGGTCTTCTTCAAATGCATTCGCCGTCATCGCTATAATTGGAATCCTGCAGCGTCCATCAGGAAGACCACGAATATTTTTTGTTGCCTCATACCCATTCATATGCGGCATCTGAATGTCCATTATAATCAAATCATAATATCCATCTGTTGCTCTTTTTAACATAGAAAGAGCCTTTTCTCCATCAGGAGCCAGTTCCACATACGCATTTGCATCTGCTAAAAGCGTCATTGCAATCTCTGCATTCAGCATATTATCTTCTGCGAGTAAAATCCTCACATTGTTTAATTTTATTTCTTCTGGTAATTCTTTCGCATTTTCTTCAGAAATATATTCATTTGCCGTTGCAATTCTATGTGGAATTGTCACAGTAAATCTGGTACCTTCTCCAATCTCGCTTTCTACTACAATGCTTCCCTCCATCAAATCTACAAACTTTTTAACAATCCGAAGGCCAAGTCCGGTTCCTATAATACCGCTTTCTGATGAACTTTTTTCACGGCTAAATGCTTCAAATAGATGAGGGATATATTCTTTGCTGATTCCGATTCCTGTATCTTCAACTACGGTCTGGAATAAGGCATAGCCTTCTCTTTCATACGGAAGTTCCCTGATAGTGAAATGTATCGTCCCACCTTCTGGTGTATATTTGACAGCATTGCTTAGAAGATTCATCGTAATTTCCTGAATTTTTAGTACATCACAATACACTTTTGGATGCTGAAGTTCCATATTTTTCTTTAGGGTAAGTTGTTTTTTATAAATATCCCTGTCTAACAAAAGATCTAAAGTATCCTCAAGATTACATAGATTCCATGCTGTTTCTGTCAGTGTTTCCTTTCCACTTTCAATCCTTGCTACTTCGAGTATATTTCCAATTAAATCCATGAGAAAGTTTCCGGCTTCTTTTAGCTTCTGTAAATAACCAGCAGTAACTTCCTTCTCTCCCCAATGCTTCTCCATAAGAGCAGTGTATCCGATAATCGCATTCATTGGTGTTCTCAGATCATGAGACATGGCAAATAAAAAAGACGATTTGGCTCTGCTTCCTTCTTCTGCCTGCTTTAATGCCTTCCTAAGAGTTATCATATCTGAAACATCAAGGAATGTCGTGATAACTGCTCTTTCTCCACTTGGAATCACTACAACCTTTGTTTTGGCCAGGGCATGACATTCGTTCGATTCTCCTTTTCCAATGACACATTCATAATCGACCATATCATCTTCATTACGAAGTTTTTTTAAATGTTTTATCGTATCCGTCTGTGGATAATATACCTTTCGCAGTGCAGCTCCAAGCCGCTGCTGTGCTTCCTCAACACTTTTAAAACCGTACATCTGCAATGCTTTCGCATTCATATGAATAACTCTGTGACCAGGCAATGTATAAGCCATCACACCACAGCTCTGCATATCTAACAAATCTCTATAGTAATTCTCATTACGCTCCGCTTCCTGACGCAGTTCATTATTTAATTCTGCAAGGCGGCGCTCTGCTTCCTTTTCTTTTTCCACTCGTATTGTCTCTGAAATATCCTGATGTGTGCCAATAATGCTGATACCACTGGTAACAGAATTATCTCTGATGCCTGCACACCGCACGAACATTTCCCCTGATATTGGATGGATGTAACGATATACGATTTCGGTCTGTGTTTCTGTTAACTTATCAGAATATTCCAAAAACATTTCCATATCATCTGGATGCACACATCTCCTATGAAAGGCAAACCTTTCTTCTGGTGTTATTTCCTCGGTAATTCCCAAAAGTTCATCCATTACTTCGTCCGCATAAAAACGCGGCAATTTCCCTTCTTCAACTTCAATCCGCCAAAGTCCGATTCTCACATTTTTAAGAAACTTATTTGTATTAATTTTCTGGCTCATGACTTGTACCCCTCATGTTATCCATAATACTTGTTTTACAATATTTTCATAGTAACACATAGAAAATAATTTGTCGAATGCTCAAAAGCCTTTCACGACTGGCTCCTCCATCTGCCTGACAGTAACGAGATTCTTTCTCCCGAAACAACAATAGAAATACTCAAAAATTACATCTAATCTTTACAACAAAACATTTCCTTTCGTTTTTCGTCAGATTATCGTTATTTTTTCCTCACAGACTGTTCACAAATTCTGAGTATTATAGAGACATCAAAAAAACAATAACAAATTTTTTTGATAGATTTTTTTCATACTTTCCTCTCTCGAAACCGACCAGTGGTCGGTTTCTTTTTTGTATTGCATCACAATCACGTTATTGCGTTGACTTTATGACATGATTCTTTTATTTCAAAGTGATTTCTGAAAAAATAAAAGCAATTTACTTTTTTAAGGCAACAAAAAACAGAGACTATTTTCTAGAGCATATTTGAAAATAATCTCTGTCCTGTTTTGTTTACTTATGGTATTTTTCCCGGTAACGTGAGATTGCGATAATCAGCAATCCTGTTCCTGAAACGAGAAGTAAAATGGCAAACAGGGTCGCATTGCTATTGTCACCTGTTTTTACTTTATTTTTACTTTTCTTTATTGAAGTTTTGTTGCCTGGTTTTGTTTCAGGCTTTCTCTTCGTAGTTGGTATCATTTCTGTTGTGCTTTCCGATGTTTTCTTTATAGGTTTATAGTAATTTGTAAATGTAATATCGCATTTTGCATCGGTCATATCTGCATCCGTATGCGCAGCTATCACAGTCTCCAAATTACCATTTTCCCCATTTGTTACGGAAACTTTTACATAATAAACTGTCTGGTCGTAATGCCCACGTTTGTGTGTGCCAGACTGCTGTGTAATGGTGTAATAGTAAATGCCGGGAGTTGTATATTGAATTGGTGAAAAAAATGCTTTACCACTTCCACTAATCTCCAATACATTTTCTGACGGCATCGGTGCATCGTCCACTGCCTGAAGCTCAACCGTATAGTTTTCCTCCGGAGAAGGTGTCTCACCTGAGGTTTGTATACTGACAGGAATTTGTACTTGAACAGCGTCTGCTGCAAAAGTAGAAATCGGAAAAACTGCCAGGCACAACACTGCAAGCAATAACACTGCCGGAATTTTTCTTATTTTCGTTTTAATCTCCTCCTTACTTCTCCGGCGAATAAGGCTTCATTACCGCCAGAATAACGGTTCTTGCATCTGTGTAATCTGACGAACAGGTTGACATGGCAAGAATCTGTGAAAAGTCTTTTGAAGTTCCTATTTTTTTCATTGTATCCTGATGAATATACTTTGCACTCTTTTCTGCATATTTCAGCAGACCGTCTGTGCTTTTCTGCCATTTTTGAGGAATGAAAATGTTATCCTCATTCGCAGAAGTTTTAATGCATGCAAAAATTTCAAGTTTATAAGAACGATCAGGCAGGACAAGAGTTCCTGTCTGGTTCTTATCAAAAAATTTCTGCTTTTCGTATAAGTCAAGATCACCAAACATTTTATGTTCTGCCATATGATGACCATATAGCAGCGAATACTTTTTCTGAAATGACCGGTCACAATTAGAATCAAGAAATATACTTCCTGCCAGAGCAAAGTTGCCATATACATCTTTATTGATGTAGGTAAGATTATCTTCTCCCTGAAGAACCGGATAATCAATCTTTGTTCCATCTAATGTAATCCAGGCACATACATCTGGATTAATTGCCCGAAGTTCCTCAAATGTCGGGCCGTTATCCTCGCCCGGTGTCGGTTTATATTTCAACAACTGCGACTGTATATCATCTACAGAAGCATACACCTGCATATTGTCCCAGAGGGCATATGCAGAGTAGGCTCCCGCAACAACAAGAAATAGCACAATCACTGCGCTGAGAAGAGAGTTGGCTGTTTTTAAAAATATTCTTGAAACATCCATACAGCCACCTCCTTTCTACAGCATATTTTTGTTAAAATGTTTCTTTATCTAGAGTGTGTTTGAAAAATATTTAAAGTTATTTATATTGCCAAAATCAATTATTATATACTGCATATATGTCTTTAAAATATGTCAATTATGATATAAATAATATTTATTTTTGATATTTTCAGTATCAACAAGCAGTAATAACTCTTGTGTTTTGTATAACTTTTATTTTTCAAACACGCTCTAGTATTACTTCGTTTATATTATTATATTCTTTTGATAATTAGTCTTCGAATCTGCGTCTTCTTACAATGAATACTGCTGCGATTGCTAATACGCCTGCGAATACTAAGATATATGGAAGGTTGTCTAAGTAAACGCCTGTATCGATGTCGCCAGTTTTAGTGTTTGTGAATGCTGCTGTTTTAGCTTCTGCATCCATAGTACCTTCCTGACCCGTTGCATTCATTGTATAATCTGAGGGAGTTGCTTCTTCTACTTTGTAACTAACACCTGCTGGCAAGTTCTCAATTGTGATTGTATCACCATGTTTTAATTTGAATGTTGTTGTTCCACTGATTGCAACATTTTCCTTTTTTCCACTTTTATCGGAACCACCTGTTATTGTAGCCGGAAGAGAGTATTCTTCTCCTTCTTTTCCTGTTAATGTTACTGTGAAATCGAAATATTTAGATTTATCACCAAGATTACCTGCTACTGTTTTACTAATACTAAGTTTATTAGCTGTATAAGTATTGTTGAATGCAGCTTCATTATTAGCAAGTTTCTTTCCAGCTTTTGTAAAGCTAACTGCTGCAATCTCAATAGTACCATTATTGTCAACAGCAGTAACTTTCATTGTAACTGATTTGCTATCATAAGCAACACCTGCTGTTGTACCTGTTTTTTCTGTAATTATATAGGAATATACACCTACACTTGTATAAGTTGGTAATGCTACTGTAACCTCTTTCTTATTACCTGCTGTTGTTGCTCCATTCTGAGCATAAGCAGCTGTTCCTACAGTTGGCATGTCCTGTTTTTCTGCATCCACACCACCATTTTCTACTTCTGCTTTTGCAATATTAAACTCAAATGTTTCTGCAGGTGAAATTCCCTCTCCAACTAATTTATACTCTTTTTCAAATGTAACTGTTCCTCCATTCGCAGGTGTCTGAACTTTTTCTGCTGTCTCTGTTGCAAACGCCGTTGCACTTAACCCAAGCATCATTGTCAGTGCTAATAAACATGCAAATAGTCGTTTTACTCTTTTCATAATGTTTCCTCCTTAATATAATAAGTAAATTTGTTATTTCTAAACCCCTTTCGGTAGTTTATTCAAGATAGATAGTTTATTTAGAGTTCCCGCCTGCGGAGTACTGTAATGACTTTGGCCTTTACATCCTCCATTTTAATTGGGCCGTAATCGCGGCTGTCTTTTGTCTGTGTCCTGTAATCTCCTAATAGAAAGACACAGCCTTTAGGCACTCTATATGGATATTTTTTTATTCCTTTTTTTGCATATGTAGGAAATGCGATTTCTCCTGTTTGGGGAGTTCCATTGACAAGAAGTTGCCCGGTGTCATCTATGGTAATGACATCTGTTTCTTGTCCCAGTATTCTTCCTACCTGCAGTTTCCCATTTGCCTTGTATACAACAACATCATTTTTCAGGAAATTTCTCTGTAAACGGAATCCTATAAGCAGGTCACCGCCTTTGATTGCCGGGAACATTCCATTGTCCGGCGCTCTCATAAGTAAAAATCCCTGTGTGAATAATAATCCGCCGCATACGATTACTAATATGATTCTTGCGAGTAGCTGTATGTAACCATTTCTGGTCTCTGCTTCTCTTCTTCGTCTGCGGATTATTTTGGAACAGCTCATATTTTTTGCAGTCCGCATCACCTCCGCACCTCATTTCTGGTTTCTGGTGGCACTTCATTTTCTGTATTGTCCATCTCAGTCTGCTCTGTCGTGCCCTCATTTTTCATCAGTTCTTGTTTATATTTATAAATCTGGGATTCATATGTTTTTTCATGGTCTGTCAGCAAAATGTTATATCTTTCCCGCTCTGCCCGAATCGCAGATTCATAAAGCTGGTTCAGCTCCTGGAGCTTCTTCCAGACATCATTCTCATCCACGCCTCCAAATAGCGTCCTGCGGAACTTTACTGTCTGAAACCACTTGATTATTTCTTTATGTTCCTGATTTATTACCTCTGTAGAAGTACTCTTTTTTGTGTTTGGCAAAACTTCTCTTCCTTTATTTTTTGCTTTGCGCCCTCTATTTAATTTAGCCTCTCTTTTATGTCTTTCTGCCATCGCTGTCACCTTTTAAACAAAGCGCTTTTTATATCTGCAAAACAGGTAAAAGATTCCTCCTGCAATGCTAAGAGCAAGTAATGCGATAAATGGAAGAGAATCTAAGGTAATTCCTGTGTCTGGGATGGCTTCTTTATTATTTGTAAATACAATCTCATGTGCACTTACATCATTTTTCGCCTGTATATTGGATATATTGGCCTTTATTTCTAGCGCACTGTTTCCATTATCAATAACGTAAGAAGTTGTATATCCGCTTCTTGAATAATCCTCTTCTGTAATACTGACATCCGCCCCGACAGGAATTTCTGTTAAAGTACTTTCCTCATCATTTGCTAAATCCACTGTTGCGGAACCTGTTTTAGAAGTATTACCAACTTTAAATGTTACATTTTTATTTTCCTTTTCTATAGAAATAGTAAAGTGGAATTTCTTTTGCTTATCTCCCATACTTCCTGTTACCAGTTTTTTAAGTTTAATGGACGTGGTAGTTGGACTGTAGTGGGCGTAAAAGTTTACTGTACCATTTGCCAGTTCATCAGCTGATGGGATATAATTATTCCATCTATTATCTGCAATTTTTGTACTGCCGTAAGCTCCACCCTCGGCATTCTCTGGGTACCAGCCATCAAGGACATAGGTAACACCATTTACTGTTTTTGTAGAACCGATTGTTGCTTTTGTTGTTCTAGCAACAGGATTTCCTGTTAAATAATTTTTCGCATCAATCTGTCTATATTCACTACTCTCTCCTGGCTCCTTCACCCAAAACTTTGCAGTAAAAACTTTTGTGCTTTTAATACTGAGCGCACAGTCGATGTGATATGGGTGAGTTCCACCATTATCTCTTGAAATTTTACGTGGAGTTAATGTTATTTCCTTAATGTCTGATTGCTGTAATTGATCTGCTCCAATTCCTAAATCAGCTGCCACTGAAGATTTATACTTATCCCATATAGAATTTAATATAAATGTAAAATAACTTGCTGTGGAACTATCTCCTTCTTTTACTGTCCAGGTACTTCCTTTGGAACCGTCTGGCCATGAAGTAATATAACTTGCTACATTTGATTTAATATTTTTATTTTCATAAACAATATCGTCTACATGACCATCCTCCCAGGTTGCACCACTTGTACTAATATTTGCCAGAGTATTACTTGTGTCTTGTGATGGTGCCCAGGCTCCTGTATCGTTTGTCCATGGATCACCAGCTGGGTTAGCGAGATAGTATATAGCTGCTTCTCCGCTATAATTATCTGCAAATTTAGTTACTTTTACCTGATACGTTTCTGTTCGTGTATTACCATTCCATTGGGAAGAATATCTATGTGTGATTGTAACAGTCCCCACAGCCACTCCTTTAACCTCTGCTGTTGAACCATTACCTGTTACGGTTGCTATATTTTTATTACTACTAGACCAACTATGAGAATATCCATAGCTACCTGATGTTCCCGTTAACCTAATCGTCTTTCCAACCTGCACTTCCGTAGGTCCACTAATACTAGTTACCGCAATCTCTTTATTTTTATCATCCTCTGCCTGTGTCTCTTCCTCAGCCTTTTCCTCGCTTGTTGCTTCTTTGCTGTCTTTCCCTTCGGGTGTCTTTTCTGTTACGGCTTCTGTCTTCTTCTCTGCAGCCTCTGTTGTTGTTTCTTTCGCTGCCGTTGTTGTTGCCTCGGATACATCTGTTGTCTCTTCAGACTTTTTCTCTGTGTTTTTTTCCTCTTTGGTAGATTTCTCTTCCTTGGAAATGTTCTTTTCGGAGTCCTCTTTCGCATCTTTTTCTGTGCTATTTTCTTTGGCTCCTTTGTTGTCTGCGTCTTTTGAATCTTTCTTTTGTTCTTCTGAATTGTCTTTTGTTTTCGATTCAGAATCCGATTTTTTCATGTTTTCCTGTCTCGTTTTTGTTTGTGCTTCGGACGATTTCTGTCTGGTTGCAGCAGCTTCGCCCTTTTGATTGTCTGTCATCTGCACAGATTGTGTTGTTTCATTCTCTGCCCGGCCGATACGGTTCACCGCAAATGCCGAAATAGACATGCTGCAGACAAGTATCAAAGACAGGCACATCATGATGACCCTTTTTAATAATCTGTACTTCCCAGATGAATGATGATGTTTCATACTTAACCTCCTTACTCTGCCCGGCATAATGGTCGGGATTCAGATTTATATTTCCCTTATAAATACTTTTCTGAAATTCCTCTACAAAAATAAAATGGCAGGCAGACACCTTGGGGATGTGTACTGCCTGCCCTGTCAGATATTTTTCAAAAACAGCGGGGAAAGTTGCTTTCATTTCTGAAAAACACCTGACATCTATCAACAGACATATGCCTTGGGGACGCATTCTGTCTGTCTCTATCAAATGCCTTTCCAAAAATAGCGGGGAAAGATGCATTTTTGAAAATAACATATGATATTCCTTCTCACGCAGCACCTTCATTATGCAATTCTTTACCTACCACATAATGCTTATTATGCGGTAAAAACGGCTCTTTTCATTAGAGCGTGTTTGAAAAATGCTCCAGCAAAACAAAAATTTTATCAATAAGCGCAAGAAAAAAGGCGCGAAAAACAACCTGACTGATTTTCAAAATTTTTGTCAGTTGTCTTTTTGCACCTTTTTTTATCTGTATACAATTATTTATTACAAAAAGATTGATTTTTTCTAATTTTATGATATAATATGTAAGCAAGTAGAGCAGATATGTCTAATAGTTTTTACCGCATAATAAGCATTATGTGGTTTTTTTATTTATATTAAATTTTTATTTCATTATATTTTTATCCACATCGTACAATCAAGCCCAGATTGGATAGTTGTTTCATTTCCTCCTCTCCACTTCCCATCGTATAAATTCTCGTTGTGTTGATACTTGAATGTCCCAATATATCTGCCAGATGTGCAATATCTTTTTCTGCTTTATAATATGTGTAAGCAAATAGATGTCTTAGATTATGCGGAAATACTTTTTCTCTTTCGACTCCTGCTGTCCCGCACAAATTTTTCATTTCATGGAGAATGTTACTTCGGTCCACAGGATTTCCTCTTCGTGTTATAAAAATCATTCCCGAAGTTATTTTTTCTTGTTTACAATAGTCTTTCAACAAGCGACAAAGCTTTGGCGGTAATAATATCGTTCTTGTTTTATTTTTCATAAATATAACTGCCCTGCCTCGCGTTACTGCTTTTACCGTAATATATTTTAATTCACTGACACGGATTCCGCTTCCGCATATTGTCTGAAGAATACAATACAAACGATATTTTCCTTCTTTTTGTGCCGCCCGCAATAATCTGTAATATTCTTCTTTTGTCAGTTCTCTTTCTTTTGCCCGAAAAGTTCTCTGCTGTATTTTCAATGATTTCACAATACATTCATACCAATGATTTACTTTAAAAAAATGATTGAGTGACGCTAACATAGAATTTACACTGGAAGGTGCATACTCTTCTATCAGACTTCTTTTATAAGAAAGTACGATTTCTTTTGTGATGCCTTCCTTTTTCCCCATTTCTTCTACATATTGAAAAAACTTTCGAACATCTCGCATATATTTTTCTATCGTTGCCTGACTTTTTTCCTCTTCTATAAGAACTTTTTCATAACATACAAGCATTTCCCGCTTTAAAATATACTTCATTTCCCTGTCCCCTTTTATTTATATTTTATGTAAAATTATTATAAACCTAATGAAATAATTTATGCGAAAAACACTTTTTTCTTCTAATTCTGCCACCCTTTATGTTATAATTGAACCGAAAAAATAATAAGTGAGGTAAAATACAATGGACAAAATCAAAATTGGTATTGTAGGTTATGGTAATATTGGCCGCGGTGTAGAGCAGGCTATTAAACGTAATGATGATATGGAATTAGCTGCAGTATTTACAAGAAGAGATCCTGCTACGGTATCTATCCAGACAGAAGGAGCTGCTGTAAAGCATTTTGATGATATGGTATCTATGAAGGGGGAAGTGGACGTAATGATTCTCTGTGGTGGTTCTGCTACAGATCTTCCAGTAATCGGACCGGAAGTTGCTGCTTCTTTTAACACAATTGACAGCTTTGACACACACGCAAAGATTCCTGAGTATTTTGCAAATGTAGACAAGGCTGCAAAAGAGGGAAATAACATCAGCATTATTTCTGTAGGCTGGGATCCGGGAATGTTCTCTTTAAACCGTCTTTATGCTGAATCTATTCTTGTACAGGGAAGTACTTATACTTTCTGGGGTAAAGGTGTAAGCCAGGGACATTCCGATGCTATCCGCCGTATTGATGGTGTTAAAAATGCAATCCAGTACACCGTTCCTATTGAGGATGCTGTAGAACAGGTTAGAAGCGGAAGTGAACCAGAACTTACCACAAGACAGAAACATTTAAGAGAGTGCTACGTTGTAGCTGAAGAAGGAGCTGACAAGGCAGCTATTGAAAATGCAATCAAGACAATGCCGAACTACTTCTCCGATTATGATACAACTGTAACATTTATCACAGAAGAAGAATTAAAGGCAAATCACAGCAAGATGCCTCACGGCGGATTCGTTATCCGTACTGGTGAGACAGGCTGTGAAGGTAACAAACATGTTATTGAATATTCCTTAAAACTTGATTCTAATCCAGAATTTACAGGAAGCGTTCTCGTTGCTTATGCCCGTGCTGCTCACAGGCTTTCTAAGAAGGGAGAATGTGGTGCAAGAAGCGTATTTGATATTGCTCCGGCAATGTTATCACAGATGAGTGCAGAAGAACTTCGAGCACATATGTTATAATTTAAATTCTGGATTGCCGCAGGCAAAGAGACGCTCTCATTCTCGAGTAAGCAGAAGACATCAGCTTCTGTCCCCAAATCTCCCCTGTTTAATTCACCTTCTCTAGCCACAGCATAGAAGCTATTGCCCCCAATAAGGCATATTTGTGGTCTCGGAGCAAGTGTTGGATGCGAGCGAATAGAGCGAACATTCAACACGCCGCGACTAAAATCACAAATATGCCTTATTGGGGGCAATGGCTTCGTCTGTAGTTCGCTTAATGAATTAAATAGTAATTTAATACTGAGATTCTTCTTTGATAATTGCGGCAAATTCCTCCACGCTCATTGTGCCAAGTTCTGGGCTGTCATTCTCATCAATAAGATCTCTCTTACGAACAGAAACCGTTCCTGCGCTCTGCTCTTTTTCTCCGAGAATAAGCATATAAGGAACTTTCTGGAGCTGTGCCTGTCTGATTTTATAGCCAAGTTTCTCGTCGCGGTCATCGACTTCTACACGAACGCCGCTTGCTTTGAGTGCTTCAGCAACCTGTTTTGCGTAATCTGCAAATTTGTCGGATACAGGAAGAACTTTTGCCTGTACCGGTGCTAACCATGTTGGGAACTTTCCTGCATAATGTTCAATTAAGATTCCGATAAATCGCTCAATAGAACCAAATACAACACGGTGAATCATGATTGGACGATGTTTTTCTCCGTCTGCTCCAATATATTCTGCCTCAAATCTCTGTGGAAGCTGGAAGTCAAGCTGGATTGTTCCGCACTGCCATGTTCTTCCGATAGAATCCTGTAAATGGAAGTCAAGTTTTGGACCATAGAATGCGCCGTCTCCCTCATTTACTTCGTAAGGAATATTCATGGCTTTGATTGCATTTTCCAATGCGTTTGTTGCTACTTCCCACTCTTCTTCTGTTCCCATGCTATCAGCTGGACGAGTGGATAATTCTACATGATAAGTAAATCCAAATTTCTTATATACTTCATCAATCAATTTTACGACTTTCTGGATTTCATTTTCAATCTGCGCCTCTGTCATAAAGATATGGGCATCGTCCTGTGTAAAGCATCTTACACGCATCAGTCCATGAAGCTGTCCGGACTTTTCGTGACGGTGCACAAGGCCAAGTTCCCCAAGACGAAGTGGAAGTTCTTTGTAAGAACGAGGCTCCATCTTATAAACAAGCATTCCACCTGGACAGTTCATTGGTTTTACAGCAAAATCCATGTCGTCAATTACTGTTGTGTACATATTTTCTCTGTAATGATCCCAGTGTCCTGATGTTTCCCAAAGCTGTCTGTTTAAGAGGATTGGTGTGGAGATTTCTTCGTATCCTTCTCTTGTATGCATCTTTCTCCAGTAATCAATCAGAGTATTTTTCAGAATCATTCCCTTTGGTAAGAAGAATGGGAATCCCGGACCTTCTTCCATGATGGTAAATAATCCAAGTTCTTTTCCAAGCTTTCTGTGATCTCTCTTCTTTGCCTCTTCGAGCATATTCAGATAATCTTTTAACTCAGCAGCTTTTGGGAAAGAAATTCCATAAATTCTTGTAAGCATTTTGTTCTTTTCATCGCCGCGCCAGTACGCACCTGCTGTAGAAAGGAGCTTAATTGCCTTGATTACACAAGTATTGGATACATGAGGGCCTGCACAGAATTCTTCGTAGTCACCCTGTTTATAAAATGTGATTGTCTCTCCTTCTGGAAGTTCCTCAATCATTTCTACTTTGTAATCTTCCTGTCTTTCTTTCATGTAATCTAAGGCTTTTTCTTTTGTAACCTCAAATACTTCTAATGGCAGAGACTGCTTTACAATCTTCTTCATTTCTTTTTCGATTGCTGCAAGATTTTCCTCTGTAAACGGGAAAGAGAAATCAAAATCATAGTAAAATCCATTATCGATTGCTGGTCCAATCGCACATTTCGTATCTGGATATAATCTCTTTACTGCCTGTGCCAATACATGGGCGCTTGTGTGCCAAAACGCTTCTTTTACTTCTTTTTCTTCAAAATTACCTTCGATTACCTGTCCATTTTTTTCGAGAACTTTCATTTCTTTTTACCTCCAAAATAAGAATGAATCTGATTTGGGAACGTTAATAGTAATGAATATAGACCGCTGCAGCTTACAACTAAAACATATTTGATTAAAAAGTCTACATGTCTTACTTTTAATTTATATCAAAAAAGCACCCACAGATTACAGCATAGCTATAATCTAAGGGTGCATTAAATACACGGTTCCACCTTATAGTTTCACTTCAGATTCTCTAAATTAAATCCTATCCCTTAACGCGGGCATACGGCAACACTTGTGAAATATCTTAACATTCATCAGGATGCTTCTCTTGAAACATCTTCATATAATCTGTATAGTTCTTTTAAAATATTTCTTTTTCGCATCGCAGCTCAGGAATGGTTTTCATATACTTCCTCATAAATAACTCTCAGCAACTGTTACTCTCTCTGTATGATTTCGATTATATTACTCGTTTCCCTCATCGCTTTTCCTTGTTTCGAGTGTATGGTAGCACTATTAAAAATATTTGTCAATCATTTATTTTACTTTTTCTGGTCAAAAAACTCTTTATATTCTCTCTTACATTTTCTTTTACATTCGCAAAATATTGTGAACGCACAATCTTTCTTTCCGGATAGAAAACTTCTCCCCATGGATAAGATTCTGTAGCCCCATTTGTTTTTTGTCCATTTATGATAGCATCAGTTAGCAACATGGCTGCTGTCATTGCGGAAGTCATTCCCCAGCCATTAAACCCTGTAGCAACATACATGTTCGGGGTCTTATCTGAATATGGTCCGATATACGGAATTCCATCCAAACTCACACAATCTTCTACTTCCCAATGCTCCCGCTCTATTGCCTCTGGATAATACGATAAAATCTTCTCTCTGAATTCATTCCAATCACGTTCTTCCTGCCCTACTCTGTGGGTAGCTCCTCCTACAAAAATCATATCTTTATATCCTCGCAATGCCAGTCCGTTATCAGACGCATCTGCATACATTCCATGAAGCTCCGGCACATGATCAAGGGCCATGATATAGGAACGATTCTGATATAGCTTATTATTATATCCTCCTGCTTTCTTATAAAATGGAAAATGTGTTGTACAAATGATATTTTTCGGAATTGTTATATAGAGTCCGCTCCATGTTGTTCCATTTATCCAATCATCTACAGGCATTTCTTCAAAAATAGTTACCTTATCTGACTTTTCAATATCTTTTACCAGACCATATAAAAACTTTACAGGATTCATCTGCGCCTGATTCGGAAAACGTACTGCTCCCGCCGTATCAAATGGAAGCTCCGGTGTCTCACAAAATTCTGCTTTCATACCAAGAAGACTGGCTGCACGCACTTCCCTCTCAATGCATTCTTTGTCTGTTCTTGAATAAATATAGGAACTTCTCTCCTCAAAATCACAATCTATAGATGCTGCCAATTCCCGATACTTATGCAATGCGAGTTCGTTCGCTTCAAAGTACATGCGGGCCTTCTCTTCCCCCAAAGTTTCCAGCAATCTGCTGTATATAAGGCCATGCTGCGACGTAACCTGTGCCATCGCATGTCTCACAGTTCCACTGCCTATCCTGCTTCCCTCAAGAAGCAGACATTCCACTCCCGCCTCCTTTAAGAAATACGCACATAGAAGACCACATAATCCTCCTCCGACAATCGTGACATCTACTTTTTTGATACGAGTCAGCTTTTCATATTGAGGCATCTGTATTCTACCACCATCACTCCATATAGAATCTGACATTTTTCATCCTCCTGTTAATTTACTTCTCTACATCTTATTCTCTCTTAAAATCTTCTCTAATATTTTTATTATACACTAAAAAAGAAAAAGAATATTATTAATTTTTCTTAAACATTCTTTTTCTTTTCTCTATATCATTTTTCAAAATGACCTTATATTTTTTTAATTTATAAAAATATTATCAAAATATTTTTATGGATATATTTCTTTATAACTGAGATGTTTTTTCTTCCCCATAAATTATAAAAAAATTTCTGATTTCAATGTAGCCAAAGACAGAAAATCGAAGCAGCATCTCACCCAATCTACGACTTCAGAGCTGTGAGAAAACAACCTCCGTTAGAAAGGTCCCTCATTAAAATTATTGATTTTGCGACTTTTGTGTTTTTTACAACGGAGTCAAAATCAATAACTTTTAATGAGGGGCTTTTCATAGAAGACTTCCTCTCGCTGCGACTACAGCCACAGAGATGTTGCTTCGATTTTCGTCTGTTTGTCTAACTAACCCAGAAATTTTTCTTCCAATTCATGTAACCTTTTTGCTGCTTCTGGATTCTGTTTTTCGAGTCTTCTTTCTAAATGTTTGCGGCTTTCTACTAACTTCTGCCAGATTTCTGGATTTTCCTGTTTTAATTCCATTTCGAGATGCTGGCGGCGTTTTTCAATCATTTGGAAGATAAGCTGTTTGTTCTTGTCTTCTTCAAGATTTGCTGAGAGTTCATCCAAATGAAGCTCCATCCTCCGAAGTACCTCATCCTCATCAATAACTCCGAGATTATGCCATGCCCTCATCTGTCTTGCGAGACCACTTTCTGAGATTGCTTCGAGTTCTGGCCAGTGATGTAAATGGGAAATGACCTGATGAACCCGTTTTTCAATCTCATTTACAGTATCCTCACCAAATGCCCATGCAAATTCTTCGAGTGTATTTTCTTCCTCAGCTGGGAGAGTATGCAGCCACAATGTCTTTTTAATTTTTTCTATATTTTTTGTGTTATGTTTATGTGACGACAATGCTTTTTCTGCATTTTCCTGTAACTCTTTTAAGTTTTCCTGCAAATCTGCCGGAACTCCTTCTAATGGAAATGGCTTTTGTAATCCAGAATCTAAAAGAGCCGCCGTAATTGTTCGTCTGACACAGCCTTCTTCAATCAAAGATCCCATTCCCAAATTGCGAAGCTGTGTGTTAAGTCCCTGCATATGTTCTGTGATATAGAAAGCAATTCCTTTTTTCTCCAGATTATTCTTCAGCATAAGAAGCGTATCTGCCGCTGTAATATCAATATTCGTGATTGTTCCCGCATCCACAATTACCGTTTTCGTATCCTCTTTTAAATGATTTTCAATATCTTCCTGAAACAGCTTGCTATTTGCAAAGAACAGGCTTGCATTAAAGCGGTAAATCACTGTATTTTCAATCGGATGTGCATAGTGATTTTTATTCAAATCATAAAATCCATCTCTTCCAGGTATCCCTCCAAGAAATGCCCTTGGTGGATTTGTCTCACGGATAACAACTGCAACAAAGGAAAGAATTATTCCAATAATTACACCGTAAATAGTTCCCAGGAATAATACCGCCATACAAGCAGCCACAAATATATAAAATTCTTTGCGGCTTACCTTAAATAATCGCACTGCCAAATGCCATTCCACAACATTCATCAGCGCCGAAATGACTATAGCTGTCAGTACCGGAACAGGCAAATATCCGATAAAGCCCGCGGCAAAAAGCAGAACTGCCACCATTGTAACCGCTGCTGTAATCGAAACTGCCTGCGTCTTTCCGTCAAATTGCTCATTCATCGAAGTTCTGGAAATACTTCCATTTACCGGGCAGCTGCCTGTAAACGCAGAGATAATATTTCCTGCTGCACAGGCCAAAATTTCTTTATTATCATCAATTTTGTAACCATTTTTTGCTGCAAAATTATTCTCAGAAAGCAAAGTTTCGGCCATAACAACAACTGCAATCATCAGGCCTCTGCCTGCCGCGTGGCTTAAATCCACATGGAAAATGTCTGGTAAAATAAACTTAGGAAGTCCTGGCTCAACTTTTGCTAGCAAAGTAACTCCGTACCTGTCTACATGGAATACCATTGTTGCAATCATTCCTAATGCCATAATCACAACCGCCATCGGAAACTTAGGCATAACCTTTTTAGAAATAATAAGAATTGCCAATGCGCCAACACCTAATGCTACTGACACCCAGTTAATATGCTGTGCTGTCTCATATAAGTGCTTTAATAATTCTGGGAGTTCACCCGAACCAGACTTGCCACCCATGATTTTAGGAATCTGCATCAAAATAATCGTCAACGCAATCCCACTGATAAATCCGCCCATAACCGGAGTCGAAATAAATGTAACAAGCTTGCCTGCTTTCAAAAAATAAAATAAAAGCAGCCACAAACCAACAAATAATGCGATAACTGGGATATACCGCAGAGCATCTGCACTGCCGCTCTCAATTCCAAGACTCGCCAGTGCTGCTCCCGCAATGGCCGCCGGTGCCGCATCTACTCCAAAAATAAATTGCGGTGATGTGGAAAAAAGTGCAAAAAATAAAATGGGAAGCACAGAACCATACAGTCCAAAAACTGCTGGCAATCCTGATACTTCCGCATATCCCATAGAGATAGGAATAGAAACCGCCGCTATCATAATACCTGCTGCGATATCTTTTCCCAGATATTCTTTTTTATAATTTTTCAATGTAGGAAATAAAGAACTCTTCATATATAGTATGCCTTCCTTTCTGCAAAACTCACCATATAATATAGAAGATTCTTGGGAGGTTGTAAAGGGGGATGGGCGAAAACCAGAGCTGTGATAGAAAACCGTCACTGAACACTGGGGACTGCTATAGGAGGGTAATTTAGTTTATTTTACAAATTTTCCGAACACATTTCTTACCAGCGGACCTGCAAAGAAAATCTGCCAGCAAAGTGCCATTGGGAAATTAATTACTGTTGTCTGTAACCACTGTGCGATAATCTCACTTCCTGGATGTTTGAATAATGCAGTTGCGATAAAGCTCATGACCGGACACATCAGGCAGACAATCATAGAACAGATTGCAAGTGTAATGAATATTGGTTTATCTGTTGGGGATACAATACGGAATGCAAGGAATTTTGATAATTTTTCAACTACGAAAAATTCTAAAATAGCTGCAATCGGCCACATAATTGGCATCTCGTGAAATGCGAGTAAGAAAATCTGGTTGCTCATACCACCTTTATCGATTGCGATATTGTAGCAAACCATTGCGTAGACCATGACAAAAGCCATGATAATTGTAAAAATAACGTTCTGTAACTTTGTTTTTGGCATAATCAGCTGCCTCCTTTTTCATTCTGTTTATCAAAATCTTAAATAGCTGTTTTTCTTAAAATAATCTTTCTCATTCAAAATAAATACTTTAAATTGAGGCGTGCAGATTGCTGGAATGATTTTTCAAACACGCTCTAGCTATTTAAACTTCGATGAAATAGCATAAAAATAGGCTGTGTTGTTCGTTATCAACATTTTATATGTTTGCAATTTTATATTTCATACACCTTTAAATATTTCTAAAATATAGTACTTTCTTAAAACTGCATACCTTTAAAATATTGTGCGTTTCCAATTAGACCAAAATATTTTTACGATATTTAATTTATTTGATACGGCTTGACATTATAGCATAAAGAAAAAATTTATGTAAGTCTTTTTTTATTTTTTTATTTTGTACATAATAATATCTCATTGACATTTTGGTATGTAAATTACCTATTTCTTATTGACCTGTATTGACTTTACTCGATGATACCTCCACATCGTTCGCTGAGTCATCTTGTTATGAAAAATATTCTGCATTATTTAGCTGAAAGTCAATGAAGAAGTACGCAAAAAAAGTTAATTTCACTAATTTTACAGCCATTTTCTACTACTTTATAGTTATTATTTATACCTAATAAGTTCCATAAACCACAAAAAAAGCACATTTTTTTACCTTTATTTCATTTTATATAAATGTTATAATTGTTATGTTTTTGTAAGGAAATTGTAAAAAAGAAAGGATAAACGTAATGAAGGAAAACAAAAACGATTTTAAACCGTATATTCCTGCGGACCAGGTAGTTCCGGAATTTACAGTCACAGCCTTAATTCTTGGTATTTTACTTGCAGTTATTTTTGGTGCTGCTAACGCATATCTTGGACTTCGAGTTGGTATGACCGTTTCCGCATCTATTCCTGCAGCCGTACTTTCCATGGGTATTATTCGTATCATTCTTCGTAAGAATTCTATCTTGGAAAACAACCTTGTTCAGACAATCGGTTCAGCCGGTGAGTCTGTTGCTGCCGGAGCAATCTTTACGCTCCCTGCTTTATTCTTATGGGCAAAAGAAGGTAAGATTGATTCTCCTAGTATTTTAACTATCTTTTTAGTTGCACTTGTTGGTGGTATCCTTGGTGTCTGTTTCATGGTTCCACTTCGTCAGGCTCTTATCGTTGAAGAACATGGTGTTCTTCCTTTCCCTGAAGGAACTGCCTGTGCAGAGGTTCTCCTTGCCGGAGAAGAAGGTGGTAACAAAGCTGGTATCGTATTCTCCGGTCTTGGTATCGCTGCTATTTACAAATTCATCGCTGATGGAGTTAAACTTTTCCCTAGTGAAATTGGTTATGATATTCAGGCATATGCCGGCTCTTCCGTAGGTATTCAGGTTCTTCCTGCCCTTGCCGGTGTTGGTTACATCTGTGGACCTCAGATTTCAAAATACATGTTCGCAGGTGGCACTTTAAGCTGGTTTGTACTCATGCCTATGATTGCATTATTTGGTAAAGATGCTACCATCTTCCCTGGAAGTGAAGTAATTTCTACTCTTGCTCCAGGATCATTATGGGGAACTTATATCAAGTACATTGGTGCCGGTGCCGTTGCAGCTGGTGGTATCATGAGCTTAATCAAGACTTCACCACTCATTGTCCGTACATTTAAACAGGCAATAGGCAGCATGGCTAAAAACCGCGCTACTGCTGATGCTTCTCGTACACAGCGCGACTTACCAATGCCGATTATTCTTGGTATTATCGCTGTTATTGCTGTTGCCATCTGGTTACTTCCAATTTTCCCTGTAAGTTTCCTTGGTGCAGTTCTTGTTGTTATATTCGGATTCTTCTTTGCAACTGTTTCCGCCCGTATGGTTGGATTAATCGGTTCTTCTAACAACCCAGTTTCCGGTATGGCAATTGCTACTTTAATTATTTCTACTTTAATTTTAAAAGCTACAGGAGCTACAGGAACTACAGGTATGATCGGTTCCATCTGTATCGGTAGTATTATCTGTATCGTTGCTGCTATCGCCGGCGATACTTCACAGGATTTAAAGACAGGTTTCATCGTAGGTGCTACACCTAAACTTCAGCAGATTGGTGAAATGATCGGTGTTATCGCTTCTTCCGCTGCAATCGGATATGTTTTATATCTGTTAAATGCTGCATGGGGATTCGGTTCTAACGAAATTCCTGCTCCACAGGCTACAATGATGAAGATGCTCGTTGAAGGTATCATGAATGCAGAACTTCCATGGGCACTGATCCTTGTTGGTGTATTCATCGCTATCGTTGTTGAGATTCTTGGTATTCCAGTACTTCCATTTGCTGTTGGTATGTACCTTCCATTCTCACTGAGTGCCGGTATTATGGCTGGTGGTGTAGTTCGCTGGATTCTTGAACGCCGTAAAGCAGCAAATGAAAACGAAGAAAAAGAAAAGAAAGCTTGCATTGAACGTGGAACATTATTTACTTCCGGTCTGATTGCCGGAGAGGGACTCATGGGAGTTATCCTTGCTATCTGTGCGGTAGCAAAAGTTGACTCTAAGTTTGTTTCCCCTGTTGCCCTTCCACAGATTGCTAGCTTAGTTATTTTCATCATTTTACTTGCTTATTTATACTTCTTATGTGTAAAAAAGAACAACAAAACTAATTAACAATTAAATTACAAAACATATTTCATTTCTGGCAGTGAGAGAACCTCTTTCACTGCCAAAATTATTTATACACTTTACGAACTATATTCTAACCGTTATAATCATATTTACAAATATATGAAAGGAGTCCCTATGGCAAAACAGAAAATAGATAAAAACTACCTTGATTTTATCCCAGTAAAAAATCCAGAAATAAAATATGAAACAAACGACAAGGGAAACATTACCGTCTTCATTCGCTGGGAAGGTTTCTTTAACAAAATTGCCCAGAAATTCTTCCACCGTCCAAAAGTAAGTTCTATCGACCTTGACGATTACGGCAGCTTCGTCTGGAACATTATTGATGATAAAAAAGACATTCACACACTCTCCCAGGAACTCGATGCTCATTTCCCTAAAATGGAAAAATCACTCTCCCGCCTTATTAAATTTCTCGAAATTTTGAAAGACCATCATTTAATTACTTATTCAGAAAAATTAAAATAAAAAAGATATAAACTACAAATAAAATGGCTAACAAAAATCACATAAAAAATTAAGATAAGAAGGGAGCACCCATGGAATTACTGAAAAATCTGATACATTATCTCCCCTATATCCTACTCTTTGCCGTAGCCACTATGTTAATCTACGGCTGGGGATTGTGGCGTTCCATGCACCAGAATCAGGATTTAAACAACCTCCTGACCTCTAAGGGAATCAGCCGGATAAAAAAAGAATTAAAACGCAATGGGAAAATGACAAAAAAGGAACTCTCTGACTGTGTAAAAGACTTAACCGCCAGCCAGCCATTTAGTAAACAGCGAATCGGAGTCACTAATCCAAATCAGTTTTTGGATTCGCTGCTGCCTTATATGGAACGACAGGAAATGATAAGCAAATCTAAACAAAACGGCAAGGTATACTATGATTTGATTCATTAACCAACAGACACCCACGAAGAGAAACGATAGGCTATCGTTTCTCTTCGTGGGCTGACAGTGACTGGATTTAGTTGAATTAATTAGTTGAATTAATTAGTAAAAATCAGGTGCAGCTCATAACCTACATATATAAAAGGCTCCAGTATATATAATATACTGGAGCCTTTTATATCTTATTATCTACAAGCTACACCGCTTATTCTTCAGCAGCTTCCTCAGTCTCTTCTTCCTCTGGAGCATTGTGTACTTCTGTTACCTGTACAACTGTCTCCTCCGGATTCGTCTTCAGATGGATACCTTCTGCAGTTGCGATTGGTAAATCTTTTACTCTGATAGTATCACCTGCTGTCTTACCATCTAAATCGATTTCAACTTTTTCAATCAGATTTTCTGGTAATGCTTCATAACTGATTTCCTCTAATAATAATTCTACGACACCAGATTTTACTTTCTCATGATTTAAGAGTACAACTTCTGCTACAGAATGTACTTTTTCACCTTTTACTAATGCCTGGAAATCCATTTCTACAATCTCATGTTTCATTGCATTGTAGTCAATCTCTTTTAATAAGACTGGCATTTTCTGTCCTTCAACAGTGAGAATTAACTGACTTCCCTTATTACAGGTTCTTAAGATTCTTTCTGCCTCTTTTTTCTCGATTTTCAGCGGCATGGAGCCTTCCATGTTCTTACCGAACACATTGCCTGTAACAAATCCTTCCCTTCTAAGCTTTTTTGCCTTGATCTGCATATCTCTTTTTTCAGCACTTAAAGTATTCATTTGTCTTTTCCTCCAAAATGTCTGATGCTTAGAGGCCCTACTTTATCAGGTCTGATAAGTATTTTTTACGGTTATTCTTTTTAAATAACCTCTTCTTTGTTACGGTGCAATTATAGCACTGCTGTCAGAAAAAAGATTCACAAATATTTTTATTTTCAAAGAATTTTTTTATTAATTTTTAAAAATATTTTGTAAATGTATAGACAATTTTAACAAAACATTTTTTCTGTCACTTAACAGATATTCCATAAAACATTTTTCCAGACATTCATTTTTACTCAAAAGGTGAAGTGGATTTAGAAAATACTTTCTACAAAATGTGTATTATATTCATGGAAACTTTCACCAAAGCAACAGTAGTTCATCATGGACTACGTCAACTGAATAAAGTAAAATATCCCACAAATCAGGAAGAGTACAGATTACTAATTGATTCTTCAAACAAATTCTAAGACTCTTCTTCAAATAATTCCTGCACAGATAACAGACGAAAATGACTCTTTTTCACATAAATCAATCCTTCTTTGGACATTTTCCCAAGTTCTTTGGACAGTGCGGAACGGTCTACGCTTAAGTAGTCTGCAAGCTGCTGGCGGTTAAATGGTATATCGAATTCTTTACTGTTACATAGTACTGCCTGATTCGATAAATAGGATAGCAGTCTTCCCCGGATAGATTTGGAAGAAGTGTTAAAAATTCTTCGGGACAGGGCGAGATTTTTCTGTGCGGAAACCTGTAAAAGATTTTTTATGAGTTCATTATGGAAAATGCAGGAATTGGAACAAAGGTGGAGCATTTTTCCCACATTTAAAAATAAAATTTCTGTATCTTCTGCCGCAATGACATTAACTAACATTTTCTGGTCTGGGATACTGGCATAGGTTTCTGCAAAGATTTCTCCTTCACCGGCCCGCTCTAGCACACTGCGGTTTCCCCAGATGTCATCATTTTCTATTAAAACACTTCCTGATAAAACAACGCCGACACAGGATACGACTTCACCGACCCGGTAAATCATTTCTTCCTTTTTATATTTGCGTTTGCCCGCCTTTAAGCAGGACAACATCTGCTCTGTTTCTTCCGGCGTTGCCCCCTGAAAAAGCACTGTTTTCGATAATTTATAAAAATCCATATTTTTTCTCCCCGTTTGTTGTCAAAACAACATATTTATCAAATTAACTATATTATACTGCGTATAGAAAGTCAATTAAAGGAGGATAACAATGGCTTATATCAAAAATATTTCACATGAAGAAGTTTTACATCTTGCTGACCAGGTTTCTGCCGATAAAGGACAGATTGTCAGCAAAACATTAGCACAGAATGACCATGTAAGTGTGACACTTTTCGCATTTTCCAAAGATGAAGAAATCGCTACACATGATTCTACTGGTGATGCAATGGTTCTCGTTCTTGAAGGAATCGGTCAGTTCACTGTTGATGGCAAAGAATATATTTTACAGGCAGGGGATACCCTCGTTATGCCAGCGAAAAAACCTCATTCTGTTTACGCAAAAGAAGACTTTAAGTGGCTTCTCACTGTTGTATTTCCTTCATAAAGGAATTTTATAGAAGAAAAAGGAGATTAAATTTTATGGAAAACCAAATGTTTTGTTATCAGTGTCAGGAAACTGCCGGATGCAGTGGATGTACCCGCGTTGGAGTCTGTGGAAAACAGCCCGATGTCGCTGCCATGCAGGATTTATTGGTCTATGTTACAAAAGGAATTTCTGCGGTAACTACTACTTTAAGACAGGAAGGAGTAGAGATTCAGCCAGCAGTCAATCACATGATTACACTGAATTTATTTACTACAATTACCAATGCCAACTTTAGCAAAGAAGCAATTATCGCCCGAATTCAGGACACGCTTTCCGAAAAAGATTTGCTTCTTTCTAAACTTAATACCCTTACTAGCACAGACACTCTGCCAGAAGCAGCTCTCTGGAACGGTTCTGAAAATGAATTTGCCGCCAAAGCTGCAACTGTCGGCATTCTTTCCACAGAAAATGAAGATATCCGAAGCCTTCGTGAATTAATCACTTATGGTTTAAAAGGTCTTTCTGCTTACTCAAAACACGCAAATGTTCTTTTACAGGATAACGAGGAAATTGATGCATTTATGCAGCGTGCCCTTGCCGCAACTCTCGATGACAGTTTATCTGCTGACGATTTAATCGCTCTTACTTTAGAAACTGGTAAATACGGTGTGGACGGTATGGCTCTCCTTGACAATGCCAATACTTCCACCTACGGAAATCCAGAAATCACAAAGGTAAACATCGGTGTTGGCACCCGTCCAGGCATCCTTGTTTCCGGTCATGACCTTCGTGACCTTGAAATGTTGCTCAAACAGACACAGGGAAGCGGTGTGGATGTATACACTCATTCTGAAATGCTTCCAGCACACTATTATCCCGCTTTCAAAAAATATCCAAACTTTGTCGGCAACTATGGAAATGCATGGTGGAAACAGAAAGAGGAATTTGAAAGCTTCCACGGTCCGATTCTCATGACAACAAACTGCATCGTTCCACCAAAGGACAGCTACAAAGACAGATTATACACAACCGGAGCAGCCGGTTATCCAGGTTGTAAACACATTTCTGGTGAAATTGGGGAAGAAAAAGACTTCTCCGCAATTATTGAGCAGGCAAAACACTGTGCAGCACCAGAAGAAATCGAACGTGGAGAAATTATAGGCGGATTTGCCCATAATCAGGTACTTGCCCTCGCCGATGATATTGTTACCGCTGTAAAATCCGGTGCAATTAGGAAGTTTGTCGTTATGGCAGGCTGTGACGGCCGCATGAAATCACGAAACTACTACACAGATTTTGCAAAAGCATTACCAAAAGATACGGTAATTCTCACCGCAGGCTGTGCAAAATACAAATACAATAAGTTGAATTTAGGTGATATTGGCGGTATTCCACGAGTACTTGATGCCGGACAGTGCAACGACTCCTACTCCCTCGCCGTTATTGCCCTCAAATTAAAAGAAGTATTTGGACTTGAGGATATTAATGAACTTCCAATTATCTACAATATTTCCTGGTATGAGCAAAAGGCAGTCATCGTTTTACTTGCCCTTCTCTATCTTGGAGTAAAAAATATCCACCTCGGACCGACACTCCCTGCGTTCTTATCCCCAAATGTTGCGAAGGTATTAGTGGATAACTTTGGTATCGCTGGGATTGGAAGTGTGGAAGAAGATTTAAAACTCTTTGGATTATCAGAGTAACTAAAGCGTGCTTGAAAAATGCTCTAGTAATTTTTGGGGGGGCTAAACAGACGAAAACCATCTGTCTCCCTCCATTTCCTCTTCAAATCCTCCTTCCTTTGATTTGATTCCCCAAATCCAGCCAAGGTCAGCCCGTTGGAAGATAAATAAATCATATTTGTGGCCTCGGAGCAAGGTTTGGATGCGAGCGCGTAAGCGAACATTCAAACCGCCGCGACTAAAGTCACAAATATGATTTATTTATCTTCCAACGGGCGTCCTCTCATTTAACAAATCAAAGGTTGTGTATTTGGCAGGACTCTGTTAAAATGATACACAACCTTATTTATTGATTTTTTATTTGGAGGTAATTTATGGAATCAATTCAGAATAAAATTGTGAAAGCCGCTTTATTAGGTGCAGGTACTGTCGGAAGCGGCGTATATGAACTCGTAAAAGAGCGTCAGGAAGATTTTCCACATATCTGTGGTACACAGATTGAGATTGCCAAGATTCTTGTCCGTGATGCTTCAAAAGAAAGAGAAGGAATTCCTTCTGAACTTCTCACTGACAACTGGGAAGAAATCATTGCTGATGACAGTATCTCTATTATTATAGAAGTAATGGGTGGTATTGAACCTGCAAAGTCTTATCTGCTTGAGGCAATGAAGGCCGGTAAGCAGGTTGTTACTGCCAACAAGGACTTAATCGCAGAGCATGGTCATGAACTTTTAGATACCGCAGAACAATACGGCTGTGATTTCAAGTTTGAAGCTGCTGTTGCTGGCTGTGTTCCAATTATTCAGATATTAAAGCAGAGCATGTCCAGCGAAAATATCACAGAGATTATGGGTATCGTAAATGGTACAACAAACTATATCCTCACTCGCATGACACAGAGCGGCTTGAGCTACGACGAAGCATTAAAGGAAGCTACAGATTTAGGATATGCAGAAGCAGACCCTACTGCCGATGTGGACGGTTTAGATGCCGGACGTAAGATTGCTATCATGGCTTCTATCGCTTTCCATTCCCGCGTAACATTTTCTGATGTTTATATCGAAGGCATTCGAAATATTACAGCAAAGGATATTTTCTATGCAAAAGAATTCAATTCTGTAATTAAGCTTGTCGGTATTGCAAGAAAAGATGAGGACGGCATCGAAGTAAAAGTTCTTCCAATTTTAATCCCACAGGATCATCCTCTGGCAACAGTAAATGATTCCTTTAACGCTGTATTTGTTCACGGAACTGCATCCGATGATACAATGTACTATGGCCGTGGTGCAGGCAAACGTCCGACTGCCAGTGCGGTAACCGGGGATTTATGTACAGTTGCAAGACATATCGTTGAAAAACATTCTAATCTTCATGTCTGCTCCTGCTACAAAGAACTTCCCGTGAAAAATATTCAGGATACTTATTCCCGTTTCTTCCTTCGTCTGCAGGTAGCTGACCGACCAGGTGTTCTTGCGAATATCACAAGCGTATTCGGAACAAGTCAGGTAAGTATCGCCCAGATTATTCAAAAGTCCCGCCAAAATGGCAATGCCGAACTGGTTATCATTACCGATGAAGTAAAAGAACTGTATTTTACCGATGCCTTGAACATTTTGAAAAGACTTTCCATAGTTAACAGTATTTCCAGTCTGATTCGTGTATATTAAGAAGATTTTACGTTCATTTCTCATAAATACCTTGAAATACCCGTTGACAAATCAATCGAAATTATTAAAATAGAATGGTAATACTAATTTTAACCCAAGGAAATAGGAGGACTTATTACTATGCGAAAAACCAAGATTATCTGTACCCTTGGACCATCAACGGATAAAGGTGATGTTTTAGAGCAGTTAATGCTCTCTGGTATGAACGTTGCCCGTCTTAATTTTTCTCATGATACTTACGAGAATCAGAAGAAAAGAATAGATAAAGTAAAAGCTTTACGCACAAAGCATAACCTTCCGGTTGCATGTCTGTTAGATACAAAAGGACCAGAAATTCGTCTTAAAACATTTAAAGACGAAAGAGTTACTCTTGAGATGGGACAGGACTTCTGTCTTACTACAAGAGATGTAGAAGGAACAAAGGATATTGTCAGTGTTACTCACAAGGATTTACACAAAGATATCCATGTTGGTTCCAGCATCTTAATTGATGACGGTCTTGTAGGATTAAAAGTAGTGGCTATCAAGGGGCAGGATATCCACTGTAAAGTAGAGAATGGCGGAACTATTTCTAACCGTAAAGGTGTTAACATCCCTGGTGTTGAACTCTCCATCCCATTCATGAGTGAAAAAGATAAAGAAGACCTTTTATTCGGTATCAAACAGGACGTTGACTTCGTTGCAGCTTCTTTCACAAGAACAGCAGACGATATCAAGGAAATGAAAGCGTTCTTAAAGGCAAACGGTGGCGAAGATATCCGTATCATCGCTAAAATCGAAAACTCTCAGGGTGTTGATAACATCGACTCTATCATCGAGGCCTGCGAAGGTATCATGGTTGCCCGTGGTGACATGGGTGTAGAAATCCCTGAAGAAGAAGTTCCAATCATCCAGAAGATGATTATCAAAAAAGTAATCGCAGCAGGTAAAGTAGTTATCACAGCTACACAGATGCTCGATTCCATGATGAAAAACCCTCGTCCTACTCGTGCCGAGACTACTGACGTAGCTAACGCTATCTACGACGGAACAAGTGCTACTATGCTTTCTGGTGAGACAGCAGCAGGTGCTTATCCTGTAGAAGCTGTTAAGATGATGGCAAGAATCGCTGAACGTACAGAGAAGGAAATCAACTACCGCAAACGTTTCAATGATATGGCTAAATACACTGACCCAGGTATCACAGACGCTATCTGCCATGCTACCTGCAGCACAGCTTACGACCTCGACGCAAAGGCAATCATCACTGTAACTAAGAGTGGTTTCTCTGCAAGAATGATTTCCAAATACCGTCCAGGATGCGACATCATCGGATGCGCTATGGATGAGAAAGTATGCCGTCAGTTAAACCTTTCCTGGGGTGTTCGCCCAATCCTTCTTGGAGAAGAATGGGAAGTATTCGTACTCTTCGAACGTGCAATCAATGCATGTAAGAGAGATGGACTCCTTGAAAAAGGTGACGTTACTGTTATTACTTCTGGTGTACCAATCGGACGTTCTGGAACAACAAATATGTTAAAAGTTCAGGTTGTAGACGATTAAATACTAATTTGATGGGGACACAGACGCCGCTTTAGCAAAAGATATTGAGCTAAATTGTAAGAATACTATGATAAAGAAAAAAGAATGGTTATAAGTATTTCATTTTGTGACTTTGCGCTATGGAATTCTGCCCAGAAAAACAGGAACTTGGGACTCGTTTTTCCCAAGTTCCTGTTTTTCTGGGCAGAATGGAATGCTTAGCGCAACGGAACAAAATCAAACTTATAACCATTCTTTTTTCTTTAGAAGACTCCATACAATTCAGCTCAATATCTTCTAGCAGAGCGGTGTCTGTGTCCCCATCAAATTAGTAGTTATCTTTTCTTTGTTTAGTTTTTCTCCTATTACTATGAAGATTTCCTGTCCTTTTTTTATCGATTGTATAGTAATATTTTGATGTGTGGCATTAAGTTCGATCCACTGATCTGGTTTTGTCTGCATAAAGCCTTTTATTCGGAAGATATTCCCACATTCTTTGTCGTTAAATATTTGTTTTACTTTTTCTTCAAGTTTCTCTACCGGCATAGTTAAATTCATAAAATATAATGACTGAAATGCATCTTCTTCTGCAATGTCTTTTTTCTCATAATCTGCACCAACATAGCCTGCTGACTGAATTTTTTTAAAATCTGCATCAGAAAGTTTATTCCAATCTTTGGCAAAGATTTCTTTTCCAAATTGGCGGTCGCAATGGACAGATTCCATTGCTTTATTAAGGTGTGCTTTTGTACGCTCTATATCGGTCTCTGCCGCCTCCTGCGCTTTACTTAATAAAACAATGCCTGCATTGGCTACTTCCGATGCAAGGATGAATTCTGCGTCTTCTGAGAGGTTCTCTTCAAGCATTGCATCTACAACTGTAATTACATTTCCTATTTCATACCATCTGTCAAGCGGAGATTCATGAAGGGCATCGAAGAATTCGTCCATATCGAAAATTCCGGACGGCTCGATCAACACTCTGTCATATCCGCACATTCCCATTGCAATAAGTTTTGTGCGAAATCTTCTTCTATGACAATCTTTATCGCATCCACCTGCTACCATTTCCAATGTACATTTTTCTCCTGCAATGTCCTGAAGTAACATCATATCGACATTTACTGCCCCAAAATCATTCTCTAATATACCGATATTTAATCCCTGATCTATAAGATACTTTGCATATTTTTTTATAAATGTGGTCTTACCCGAACCTAAGAACCCTGTAATTAAATCTATTTTTACCATTTTATTTTTCCTCCTGTTTTGGCAAAGATATTATAACAAAAAAATGATTTTGATTCTATGCCAAAATACATAGATCAAAATCATTTTTATAATTCTAAACTTTTATAGGATTTTACTTGATTGCCATAAGATAAATATTGAAATTTCCGCGAACTCTAGTGTATAATTATAAAGTTTAATGATGCTATGTACTTTGGGAGTCTTCACATCCTTACTTTTGTGAGAAGAGTCTGTGAGTACATTATGAAAAACAGGAGGTTTTACAACATGCTTCGTGATGATTTTGACTTACGCTTAACAAATGAATTAATAGAAACTTATCTTAAAATTGCCTATGGAATCAAACCGGGATGCTGGCTTGATGCTGAAAAAGGTCTTCTTCAGGAAAATACGCTCTATCCTAAGTTAAAGCAGATGATCAACGATGGCAATATTAATGATGCAGAAGATATTCTCTATGAATATGCTAATCCAATTAATCCGGATATATTAAAAGTCGGTCTGTTCTTCTATTATGATCTAAACCGTATGGCTGATGCTGAACTTGAAGCAGCAGATTTTACTCGTGATGAAGTAAAAGAAGGCGTACAGGAATTACTTAAAATTTACGATCAGGAAAACTTTGGAACAATTTTTCGTTAGAAACCCGATTCTTTCAGGATTAATCCTGCATTTCTGACATGTGCTTTCTATACCAGAGCGGTATAAGATTGCGCTGACATACTGGATTCTTACGTTCTTTAATCCCAATCGTCTGAAAGAATGTTTTCCACAGTGCAGTCATACTATCGGTATCCTTTGCTGCAGATTCCCTTGCCAGGAATTCTGACATTTCTTCTTCGGAAAGAGATGTCAGATAATATGGCTGGTCTGCCGGATGTACCACTGCTGTTCTTCTGTTATCATCTATGATCATCCAGTCTTCAGAAGGTAATCTATTCACAAAATGTGGTGCAAGTAAGGTAACGACATCACATTTGGGAGAAATTATCCCCACAAGTATGTGATGATTCATCTCGGTAAACCGAATACATTCCCGAAATATATGTGCTTCATTACTTGCTTTTCGTTCTAACTCAAATATTTTCATTACGATCGGATTCTGTAGCGAATCGAGAATCTTCCTGCCATAATGGAATCCCAATATTAAAAAACGATAAATACTATCAAGCTTCTCCTCTTCATCTGCTGCCATCGCTGCATGATATACCATCTGATATGCATGAAAGGAAATCTTTTGCTGAATCGTTCTTATCACACTCTCTGTTTTCTCTTTATCTGCCTCCACATGACGGTATTCACAAAAAAGTTCCATTGTTCCAAGCGGCTCTGTTCTTAACTTTATATTGTTATGTCCAAGATGGGATGCCCACGCTTCATAAATACAGGTCATCATATCATCAAATCTATCTTTACATGTAAAAACTACCATATCATTTCTGCTTTCTTTAGGTGATGGGGAGTTCACGTCAAATTAAAATCATCAAATAAAGATAACTGTCTGTATGTTGTTGGATGCTCTATCTTCCAGTTATCTTTCTGATTCGTCCCAATAAGCTGGCGGGTAATAAAGTCTTCTTCTATCGGTGTATGATACTTCATCTTACCTCTGCAGGTTATAAAATAAACTGCCCGCTTTAATACCACTCCCATCTTCTTGATATCTTCAAAATCAAGTGCCGCCTGTCTTCTTGCCCTGACAATTCGCCCTGCGGACTTATTCCCTATTCCCGGAACACGAAGCAGGTGTTCATAGCTTGCCTGATTAATCTCTACAGGAAAATATTCTAAATGTCGTAATGCCCAGTCACACTTCGGATCTATAAATGTATTAAAATTCGGCCGCTCCGAACTTAGGAGTTCATCCGCCTGAAATCCATAATACCGAAGCAGCCAATCTGCCTGATATAAACGGTGTTCCCTCAAAAGAGGTGGTGCGGTTCCAATTACTGGAAGTTCTGGATCATCATTCAGCGGCACATAGGCAGAATAGAACACTCTTTTTAAATCATACTGCTGATAAAGCCGCTGAGTCAGTGAAAGCAGATGAAAATCACTCTCTCCAGAAGCTCCGATAATCATCTGCGTACTCTGCCCTGCTGGTACAAACTGTGCCCCTTCTCGCTTTCCTGTAGTCTGCAAAAAATGGGATGGGAGTGTTATTTTACTTTCTACTCCACCACTCATTCCATTTCCCATCTGTGATGTATTATCAGACATTGCCGCATTTTCTCTGCCTCTTCTTCCTATATTGCTATTCAAACTATTTTCTATACTACTATTTGTAGCGACACTCATACTATTTTCTGTATCTATATTACTACCTATATCTCTTTCTAACCTAGTTTCTTTGAAAAAGGCCGCATCATTTTGTCGCCTATTTACATTATCATTCTTCTTAACAGATTTCTGCGCGTCTTCCATTATAGAAAATACAGACTTCTCCTCAACAGAGGAAGTATTCTTCTCATTAAATATACTATTCGACAAATATTGATTTCCCTTCGCCCGCTCCATTCGGCTATCCTTACCAAGTGCTACTCTCTGCGTCTGTATTCCTCTCTGAATCTGCTGAATCGGCCGAATCAGATTCTTTGGCTTCTTATTCGGTGCCAGTCTCTTCAAGCCTTCGGCAGTAGGTAATTCCAGATTCACACTCATTCTGTCTACTAAAAATCCAAGTGCATATATAATATCATCCGGTGCCCCTGGTATCGCCTTCACGTGAATATAACCATTAAAATGATACTTATTCCGAAGCATATAAATCGCCTCATACATTCGCTCCATCGTATATGCCGGACTCTTCACCACCGCAGAACTTAAAAACAGCCCCTCAATATAATTCCGACGATAAAACTCCACCACAAGCCTGCAAATCTCTTCCGGGGTAAATGTTGCTCTTTCCTTCTCGTTCGCAGCACGACTCGGACAATACTTGCAGTCAAAAACACAATCATTACTAAAAAGAATCTTCAAAAGAGAAACACACCGTCCATCGGAAGAAAATGTATGACAGATACCCGCAGATACCGTATTCCCGAGATGCCCCTTCTTCCCTCTTCGACTTGACCCACTCGAAGTACACGCAACATCATACTTCGCCGCATCTGCTAAAATCTTTAACTTTCTCTCCAAAGGAATCTCTCTTTCTGTCATAGTATCACCTCTTCATAAACATATGTTCCGAAAATTTGTTTGTGTACATTCTAACACACCTCTCCTACAAAATCAAGAACTTCTGATTTGCCGCAGGCAAGAAGACGCCCCCAAAGAGAGACACTACCCTATATTTGTGACTTTAGTCGCAGATATAGGGTAGTGTCTCTCTGGGGGTTCGTCTGTTTATTCACCCCGGCAAATTATTATTTTGTAATATTCTCTTGCTGTTATGCTATAAATTATCGCATAGATTACTGCAAATACCGCTACTGTTCCTACTGTATACATGAAAAATAATGATATATTCGTAAGGTTTAACACACTGAGTAGCTTTGTGATAATTTTAAAAGCAAATGCCAGATGAATGACCGCCATAATCAGTGGCAGGAAGAAGACGAGTAGCACCTGGCTTCTTATGGAATGTCTGACTTCTTTTTTGCTCATTCCGACTTTCTGCATGATCTGGTAGCGTTCTCTGTCATCATACCCTTCAGATATCTGTTTGTAGTAGATGATGAGTGTCGTTGCCATCAGGAATATGATTCCGAGGAAGATACCGATGAAGAGAAACCCACCGTAAAGTTCATAAAAACTTTCTCTGCTTAATTCTCTACTTTCAATGGAACAATTCGCAAATTTTTTCTGAAGCTGTTTCTGAATACTTTTTTCTGTTTTTGCACGATTTGCTCTGCTTCCGTTTAAATTAAAACTGTAACTATACTGTATTTTCCCATAATATTCTTTCAGTTCATCATATATATTACTATTCTCGTAAATATCTTTTAAATAGGATGTGATGATACTGCTGTCTTTGACTACTACATACCATCCATCTATGAAACTAGTTGTATCAGCTTTTGCTATTGCTAGTCTGTCTAATTCATCGACTACTTTATATGAGATGCTATTTAATTGAATGACTTTCTTATTTTTTAGGGCTTCTGTATCACTTTTTTTATGAGTTCTTTTATGATTTCTATGATAAAGAAGAACTTCATTTTCTTTCAGTTTTACATTCTTCCCTTCTGTTTGATTGTAATCAGAAAGTGGAATCATGACTAAATCTACAGCATTTGAATTGCTATAATCCCCCGCTGCCATCATATCAAGCTGCTTCGTTTTGTTATTATATACTGTTGTAAATCGCCCTACATGAAAACGTATCTGTGAAGTTGTCACTGTGTGATTTTTCCTTGTCGTATTCTTTATAATTTCTTCTATCTGTCCTTCTTCTTTTTGATTGATTCCTGAACTTGTGATTTGCGCCTCATATGGAAAACGGGTCACAATCACATCATTCAATCCCCCATATAAGGATACTGTCATAGAAACCATCACAAGAACCATTGTGCTTAATATGCAGATGTTTGCAAGACCTACCGCATTCTGTTTCATTCGGTAGATCATGCCTGAGACGGCTGTAAAATGTCTCGTCTTATAATAATAGCTTTTTTTGTTTCGGAGCATTTTTAAAAATGCAATACTTCCTGCCATAAACAGGGCATACGTTCCTATAATAACAAGTATAACTGCAATGAAGAACTTTCCTAATGCCGCCATCGGTTCTTTTGTTATAAGTGCGATAGAATAACCTCCTGCTAAACAGAGGATTCCGATTATCGTCATGATCCATTTTGTCTTTGGCTCTCGTTCTCCCGTATTTCCTCCGCGTAGCAGTTCGATTGGATTTGAAAGCTTCATCTGTAAAAGGTTATACAGAAAGATCAAAATAAAAATTGCGCCAAAAAGAATCGTTGTCATTCCAGTAGATGCCAGTGAGATTCTATACTCTATCTTTCCACCCATATGCAGTATTTTCAATAATATAAGATACACGAGTTTGCCCAAAAGAATGCCTGCTAAAATACCACCAATGATACTTGCCACCGTTGTTATTACAGATTCAAGAAAAAGCATTTTGCCAAGATGTCCTTTTCCCATTCCCAGAATATTATATATTCCCAGTTCCTTTTTCCGGCGTTTAATTAAAAAACTATTGATATAAAACAAAAAGATAATCGAAAAAATGAGAATTACCGCTGCTGCATAAGACAACATAATCGCAAGCGGACTACCTTTTTCTACTAGAGAACGATTTCGGTACAGATTATCCATAATAAAATACATCATTACAGAAAATGCAGATGCCAAAATATATGGAATATAACTTTTCTTATTATTTTTTAAATTCGTTACTGCAAGCTTTCCATAAATTTTACTATTCATCATCCGCACCTCCCGCTGTGATTGCAGTCATCGCATCGGAAATCTTCTGATACATCTGTACCTCACTGAGGTTTCCTTTGTAAATCTGATGAAATACCCGGCCGTCTTTAATAAATAAAACCCGCCCTGCTGTACTTGCTGCCTTTACACTATGTGTTACCATCAGGATGGTCTGTCCGTCTTCATTCAAACTGGTAAATAGCTTTAGCAGTTCTTTTGCTGCCTTAGAATCCAGAGCTCCCGTCGGTTCGTCCGCCAGCAGAAGCTGTGGCTGTGTGATAACTGCTCTTGCAACGGCAGCTCTTTGCTTTTGTCCTCCCGAAACTTCATAGGGATACTTCTCCAGCAAGTTTTTGATACCAAGTTTATCTGCAAGTGGAAGAAGTCTTCTTTCCATTTCTCTATACGATGTTCCGGAAAGTACAAGCGGAAGAAAAATATTATCTTTTAAAGAAAAGGTATCCAGAAGATTAAAGTCCTGAAATACGAATCCCAGATTATTCCGGCGAAATGCCGCCATCTCTTTTTCTTTTACTTTGCTTAAATCTTTTTCTTTTAAAAATACTTTTCCTTCGGTCGGCTTATCAAGTGCCGCTAAAATATTAAGAAGTGTACTTTTTCCTGAACCAGATTCCCCCATAATTGCTACATATTCGCCCTGCTCCACAGAAAAGTTTACATCTTTTAATGCTTCCACCTGATTTCCGCCAAAACGTGTTGTATATACTTTACGAACATTTTTTACATCTAATAATGCCATTATAATTCCCTGCCTTTCTTTTTCAAACACTCTCTAAGCTTACAGGTTTATTATAAAAAGAAAGTGCAGCTACTTCCATCGAAGTACCTAACACTTTCTGTTCTTACCTTACATTTTTGTAAGATATATCTTTGTTCCGCTTCCCACCTCTGAATCTACTGTAATATTCCACTGCAATTTATCCATAATATTTTTACATAAATACAGACCGATTCCGGTAGACTTCTTGTTCTCTCTGCCATTATATCCAGTAAAGCCTTTTTCAAAAATTCGCGGAAGATCTTCTGCCGGAATTCCGATTCCTGTATCTTCGATTACAAGAGATTTTTCTTTCATATAAATAGAAATCTGTCCCTTCTTTGTATATTTCAAAGCATTCGATATGAACTGTTCAAGTACAAAAACAAACCATTTGTCATCTGTTACTATATATCTTCCTGTCGGCTTAAAGTTCATTTTTATCTTTTTAGATATAAAAATCTTTGCATACTTTCGTATCACCTGCCGCACCATATCATCTACCGCATACTGTTTAAAAGATAAATCTGAAGATATGTCTTCAACTCTTAGATAATTTAATGCCATCTCCACATACTGCTCTATCTTGAACAGTTCCATTTTCATATCAGAAACAGGTATTGATTCCTGAATAATTTCTAACCGTTTATTTATCCGGCTATTCACTATATCTTCTTCATATAAAAATTGCTCCGTATTTTGCAATAAAATATCCAATGCAGCAATCGGTGTTTTGATCTGATGAACCCACATGCCATAATAATCAAGCAGCTCTTTTTTTGCAATTCGATTCTTAGAAATAAGCTCCTGCTTTGCCTGATATAATTCCTTTGCAAGTTCCTGATAATCATATTCAATAATATCCATATGCTCTGGGAGTTGTTCTGCATCGTCAAAAAACTGCTCCCTGTTGATATGTAATAACTTATGCCGTTTATAATATTTGTAAAAATCAATAAACAGACATACTGCACACCACACAAAAGACAATTCGCATCCATAGATAATCGCATCAAAAGGAATATCATATAAATAAAATAGTATTCCAAATATCACAACGATTCCTGTAAATATAATAATTGGCATTTTGCGGATTTTCAAAAATGAAAAAATACTTTCTTTGATCATTTCTCTTTCTTTCCTCTATTTATCCAAATAATACCCAATTCCTTTTTTCGTCTTAATTCGTCCTTCCATACCTACATTTTCTAACTTTTTACGAAGCCTTGCTACATTTACTGTCAGAGTATTATCATCAATAAAGGCATCACTTTCCCAAAGTCTTGCAATAATGTCATCTCTTGCAATAATCTTTCCTGAATTTTCCATAAGCATCTGCAAAATACGAAATTCATTTTTTGTAAGAGACATTTTCTCCCCCTTATAAGAAAGAGAAGCGTCATTTAAATTAAGGAGCATACCTTCATGCTCTAACACATTGACATTTCCTTGAAAGGAGTAGGCCCGGCGTAGTAATGCCTGTACCTTGGCTGTTAGTACATTTAGATCAAATGGCTTCTCGATAAATTCATCGCCGCCCATATTCATTGCCATCACTATGTTCATATTATCATTCATAGAGGATAAAAACAGAATTGGAACACTCGATATTTTCCGGATTTCCTGACACCAGTAAAATCCGTTATAGAACGGCAAACCAATATCTAAAATAACAAGCTGCGGATCAAACTGCTGAAATACTTCCATCACGCATTTAAAATCTTCTATCTGTTTAGTCTCATAATCCCACCGCTCCAGATGTGCTGCCACATTCGAAGCAATCGTAGAATCATCTTCGACAATTAAAATTCGGTACATTTTTTCTCCTTAAAACTCTTCTCTAAAACACTTCTCTGTATAATGAATAAACTTTTTCACTATTTCTGGAAGAAAAGATTCATTTTTATAGATAAGATATAATTCCCTGCAAAATTCCTTTTCCGGCAATCTATAAATCAATATCTTTCCAGACTCATGTAATTCTCTTATCATTTGATATGACAAAATCGAAATTCCCATTCCAGCTTCCACACAATCTCTTAGCATCTCTGCACTATCAAAGGTTGCAATAATATTTAAGTCTTCTTCTTCTATTCCAAAATATTTCAAGCTGCCGAGTGCCTCTTTCATTGTTCCAGAGTACTGTCTTCTTGCTAAAAATGGTGCTTCTAAAATCTGTCTTAAATCGCTCTCCCCAGAATCACTTTCTCCGGAAAAAATCTTCTGATACTTCTTTGTATTTGGTGCTGCCAAAACCAGATGGTCTTTTATCAGTGGAATGTACTTGCACTGCTTTTCTACCTTTGTCCCAACAAATCCAATATCGAGACTTCCCTCTTTTACCCGACGAATAATATCTAAACTATCCGCACTCGTCATCTCCACCTGCGTATTTACATTTTTCTTTAAAAATCCACTCAATATTGTAGGAACAAACCACTGTGCCGGAACAGAAGATGTACCAATCCGAAGAAACTCACTTCCATTCCCCCCAACTTCCATTATCGCTTTTCGATGTAAGAGTAAAATATCTACTGCATACTTATAAAGCTTTACCCCATCTTCTGTCAATTCAAAATTTCTTGCTGTACGTCGAATCAGCTTTTTCCCAAGCTCATGCTCTAAGGCTGACACATGTGTACTGACTGTAGATTGCGAGAGATGCATTTTTTTCGATGCTGCCAAAAAACCTTTACATTCTGCAACATTTGCAAAAATCTGCAATTGATGTATATCCATTTTCTCACTTTCCTTTCCGGTAAGTTTAAAATACTCTGGTCGAAAACACTCCAGAATAAATATATTTTACCATATCTATCGTTTTTATCAATAATCCTATCTATATTATCGAAATAATGAATTTTACTTTCTGTACAATATCTATTAAACTAATTTTAGAATAAATTACATTATGTTGGGAAATTTTACCCAAAATGTACTCGCAAAATCGGTTACAAAAGTAAATGTATGAAAAGTTCTGAAATTACATTGAAGAGGAATCATAAAAGTATTTTTCAGTGGTAACAAGCACATACATAAAAAGCACTGAGAGTACATCCCACATAAAAGGAGGCTGCCTATTATGGAGAAACAAAAACTATTTTGTAAAGGGGGAGGATGTACTGCAAAGCTTGGCGCCGGCATTTTAAGTCGTATATTATCGAAGCTGCCGCAGGGACCGGAAGATGAGAATCTTCTTGTCGGTTATGACAGTAAAGATGATGCCGCTGTCTATAAGATATCTGATGATATTGCTTTTGTACAAACCCTTGATTTCTTTCCTCCGATGGTCGATGACCCTTACACTTTTGGGAAAATCGCTGCTACAAATGCATTAAGTGATATTTACGCAATGGGCGGTGAAGTAAAAACCGCCTTAAATATTGTCTGTTTTCCTGAAAAAATGGATCTGAACATTTTAGGTGAAATTATGCGAGGCGGTGCCGAAAAAGTAATTGAAGCCGGCGGAACACTTGCCGGAGGGCACTCTATTGCTGATTCGGATGTGAAATATGGTCTTTCTGTTACCGGCATCGTCAATCCGAATAAAATCTATACGAATAACGGGACGAAACCGGGCGATGCACTGATTCTTACGAAGCGGCTTGGTGTCGGCATTATCTGCACAGCAAATCGAGTAGGAGAAGCTTCTGTGGAAGCAATGAAAGCCGTAACAGACTCCATGACAACCTTGAACAAGTACGCCGCAGAGTGTTGCAGAAATTTCGAAATCCATGCCTGCACAGACGTTACAGGATTTAGTTTTCTAGGCCACCTTCATGAAATGATGGATGGACAGCTTTCCTGTCATATTCACGCAAAACAGGTTCCTGTCTTTGAAGAGGCCTTACGACACGCCGATGAATTCCTTTTAACTGCTGCCGGACAGAGGAACCGAAACTTTACCGGTCCATTTGTTCAATTTAAAGGTATTCCATTTGCTATGGAAGAAATTCTTTTTGACCCTCAGACATCCGGTGGTCTGCTCATTTCTCTTGCAAAAGAAGATGCACCTGGTCTTCTTGACAAGTTAAAAGCTTCCGGTCTTCCTGCTGAGATTGTCGGAGAGGTTCTAGCAAAAACAGAACCGGAAATTTTAGTCACAAATTAATTCAAGAATGCCCCGGCATTCTTGCTGCGAGATGCGCGTCATGCAATACATGACATACTTCTTCTGCGCATCTCTGCAATCCTGCCGGAGGCTATATCAGATGGGGGGAATTGACTCCCCTACTGATACTGATTTATTGCTCGCCACCTACAAAGGTGGGAGTCATCTCACATCTGATATACAAAATGGAGGAACAATCATGATTAAAGTAAATGCAATGGGCGATGCCTGCCCAATCCCAATAGTAAAAACAAAAAATGCCATCCGCGAATTACAGGGTGGCGGTACAGTAGAGACACGTGTTGATAATGAAATTGCCGTACAGAACCTTACAAAGATGGCAAACCAGAAGGGATACGGTGTGCATTCTGAAAAGATTTCCGATAACGAATTCAAAGTAACTATGACCGTAAATGCAGAAGCTGCCCAGGCTGCCGCTGACAGTGCAATTGCAACAGTAGAAGAAGAAAACTGTCCAGTAATACCAGCCGGAAAGAAAAATATCGTTGTTGTCATCAGCTCTAACCAGATGGGAAGTGGCGAAGAAGAACTTGGCAAATCTTTATTAAAAGGGTTTATTTACGCCTTAAGCCAGCAGGACACCCTTCCTTCCACCATTCTTTTCTATAATAGTGGCGCTTATATCACAAGTGAAGAATCTGCTTCCATCGAGGATTTGAAATCTTTAGAAGCCCAGGGCGTTGAAATCCTTACTTGCGGAACCTGCCTGAACTTCTATGGACTTACTGATAAGCTTCAGGTCGGTGAGGTAACAAACATGTACGTTATCGCTGAAAAAATGACACAGGCAGACTTAATCGTACAACCTTAATTGTACAGCCTTAAATTTAAATTCGAATTTGCAAAACTTTAAGCCTGAATTATAAACTTAAATGCAAATTCGTAAAACTCAAATCCAAACTATGAACCTTTAAACAAAGGAGTATCTTAACTATGCTTAGAAAGAAAAAGCCTACTTTCATCATTGCATTTGACGCAACAACACAGGCTATGGCAACCGACAAATTCTGCACCAAAAACGGCCTTCCCGGAAGACTCATCCCCGTCCCCCGCGAAATTACCGCCGGCTGCGGATTTGCCTGGAAAGCCGCTCCAGAAGATGAAACTATTTTAATAGAAGCACTCACCAAAGAAGGAATCGAGTGGGCTTCTACACATATTTTAGAAATTTAATTTATAAACATTCAACTTTATCAATCTATTTTTCAGAATTCATTTTTATCAATATGTCATATTTTAGGTATTCCAATTCGTCAATATCTTTACAAACGACATACTGATAAACTTGATTTCTCTATATCTAGTTTTTATTGATTAAGTGCTGTTGATAAAGAAAAAATATTCAGGATACTTATTATGAACAAATATTTTATTGGTATTGATATTGGTTCTACCTGCGCTAAAACAGTTGTCATGAATCATGAAAAAGAGATTCTCCACCGTTTTTTACAGCCAACTGGCTGGAGCAGTGTAGATACTGCAAAGCAAATACAGGAAACGCTCATGGAAAAGGGAATCCTGCCAGAAGAATCCGTTGTTGTCGCAACCGGATACGGTCGTGTCTCTGTTCCTTATGCTGCAAAATGCGTCACAGAAATTACCTGCCATGCAAAAGGAGCCTGCTATATTCATAAAAATGAAAATATGCTCCTCATTGACATCGGGGGACAGGATACGAAAATCATCCGCATTGAAAACGGTATGGTTACCGACTTCCTCATGAATGATAAATGTTCCGCCGGAACAGGCCGATTCCTTGAAGTCATGGCAAATACATTATCTCTAACCCCACAAGATCTGTGTGAGCTTGCTTCAAAAGGCAGCGGAACTTCTATCAGCTCCATGTGTACTGTGTTCGCTGAATCTGAGGTAATCAGTTTAATCGGACGTGGAGAATCAAGAGAAAACATTGCCTTTGCCGTTATCGACTCTATCGTACAAAAAGTTGTATCACAGGCAGCAAGACTTACAAACGGACAAGAAGAATGCATTTGTCTTACTGGTGGATTGTGCGATTACTCTTATCTTAAGAAATCGCTCGGAGAATCTTTAAAAACAGATGTATTAACCGATACTGACGGTCGCTATGCCGGAGCAATTGGTGCAGCGCTTTCTGCCACCACTATCTGAATTACAATCTATGAGAATACCTGTCTTAAGCTTAGAAACTGACTATGCAGATACAGATGCTGAACAGCTTCGTACTCGTATTGGTGCTTTCATCGAAATGCTCAATGATTAAAGGCGGATTAAAATATTATATCTTATTCGAAAACTATGAGCAGAGACTTGCCCTTCATGATGTCTTAGATTCCGATGACATTCCAAACCGAATTGCCCCGGCTCCCAGAGCCATTCAGGGTGAATTATCCTGCGGTATGTCCCTTCTCATAGAACCTGCTCACATAGAACAAGTACGACTTTCCATTGAAAAGCACCAAGCAGAATACCATACCATCGTACCCCTCGAAGGACAGGTAAAACCAAAGCGAGATAAATATTGTTGAATTACTATTTTTTTAGATAACAGAAAAACCCCAGAAACAAATGTTTCTGGGGTGAATCTTACGCTTGAACACAAGTACCTTGCGGTACGATATATATACAAAAACTTATTACAACAATTTCCATTTAGCATTATCAACTTGCAGACTATAACCACAATAGGAACAACAACCGTTATTATCCGGAATATAGTTAGCCCCACAACTTGGACATTCCTTTTCCATCACAACGGCCTGGCCTTTGGACTTGATTCGATTCGGATAACGAGATCGGCAAAGCTTCCAGTTATGCTTTTCACTTTTCGTCACAATATGCTTATTATTTTGAAGAAAGGTTTGCTTCAACATCGCTTCCACAGAAATCGTCGTCTTGTCAGACGTATTTTCCACACCTTTTAGCTTTATATTATTAACACTGTAAGAAAGCAGCTCTGGGGTAAGAAGTGTTTTGTATAACGCTTCATTGATATTACTTATTAACCAACCCTCATCATAACGGACAATCTCTTTCTCAAGATTCTCCAGCTCATCTATTTTCCTTGCTCTGATCCAAAGAAGACTCAGACTCAGTATAATTGTAAGTGTCATCGCAACACCAATTGCAATATACATATTCGTGATCAAATAAACACAAGGAAATGTCGGTAAAAACGAAAGTAAAATCGTTACACTGGTATACTTTAGATTATCCATATTCGGATCTGGTGTCTGATAAATCATAAAATCTTCGATTTGCCAGTCATAGAAATTACTCTGAATAAACCCTCCACAATAAGGACAGTTTGTCTCATCACCTTTTAACTGTATCTGTGCCCCACAGCTTGGACAAAATATTTCCGAATACTTTGAGTAAAATCTCTGCTCCTTCTGCCTGTCTTTCTCTCCCACTTCATTGTGACGAATATGACGAGACTGCCGAAGCAATATCGACCCATGCGGATAAATCGATTCATGAATTACCTTACCACTGTCTCTATGTAAATATTTATCAGAAACAGCGGCTTCTACGATAACTTCCCTCCATTCACGTCCTGAATCACTCCAATGCCGGAAGTCTCTCTTTTTGGCATTCCCTTCTGATAACTTCACATTCGTAAAATGTAGCTGCCTTGATAAACCTCTTCCTTCAAGCAGCTTTATTTCATGCACTACTTTTTCCTGAAAAATCCGATCCATTCTTACCGTACTCTTTTGCAAATTACCGGTTTGCATCAAAGTAAGCAGTTCCTCCAGAACATTCGATATCTTTTTCGGTACTTTCTCCGTTCTCAAAAACTTCGCTTCCGGTTGTGCCAATCTTTTTTTCACCACAAAATACCAGTTACTAGGCAAAAATCGTTCAAAATTCCACTCCAGTATACGGCTTGCAACAATATACCCTAATGCACAAGCCCACACAAATGCAAAAACACTCGCCTCACTCCATGTAAGTTTCATCAAAAATCACCTCCTCATATATCCATAGATTACTACAACAACACCCTTTTCCCTCAATGCTCAAATTCTTCTACTTCTTAGGCAAATACCTCATATCCGATACCGTATATACTGTAATAAAGGCCTCTGGATCTTCCTGATTGATATACTTCATCAATTTCTGATATTCCCCTTTGTCTACAATGGTAATGATCTCATTTCTTTTTTCCATATTGTAAGCACCAATTGCTTCGTAAATAGTTGCCCCACTGTGCAGATCACGAACAATAAACTGCCGCAATTCCTCTTCCTTTTTTGTAATGATGCAGACCCGTCGTTTGATATTATGATCAAAAATAAAATGATCCAAAACAATACCATTAAAATAAGTTCCCAATACACTAAGTACTACAGTCTTCTTATCATAAACCAGCGCTGCCGAAAGTGCCACACACATCCCTGACAAAGACATCGCTTTCCCCAGCTCCATATGAAAATATTTATTCATAATTTTAGCTACAATATCTAATCCCCCAGAAGAAGCATTCCGGTTGAATAAAATACTCAGGCCCACACTGACCACCAGAATGTAGCAAAGAACATCCAGCTCCTGACTATTCGTTATAGAACCGGTGTTGGGAAAAATATTCTCAAATATACCCAGAAACACCGGCAGCATAACACTCGTGTAAACTGTTTTAAGCCCGAATTCCTTTCCACAGGTAAAAAATCCAATAATTAATAAAACTACATTAAGAATCATCGTAATCGCTGATAATGGCAGCGGAACAAAATTTGAAAGAACAATACCCAGACCTGACATACTACTAATCGACGTATGACTCGGAACCAGGAAAAAGTAAACAGCAACAGCTATAATAGCAATTGCGATGGTAAGGATATTTATTTCTATCAAAATAGACTTGTAATCTGTCTTCGTTTTCATATTATTTTTTTATCTCCTCCTGTGTTAAAGACTATTACTGCATAAGTAAAAAGTATAATTGAGACGATGATTAAAAACATCATTTCCCTTCATTTATTTTTCTTGTTGAATTTTGGAACTGCCAATTCGCTATACACGGTATTAAATAATTCTGTTAGAAACTACTTATTTTTAATAGCTCTTATGTCTCTATTTGCGCTCAAATCCAAGATATCTTGTCCCTTGAAAATTTAATGTTCCAGCATCTCCTTCTATTAGCATTCCATACTCAGAACCACTCATAGAGAATTCTATTCTGTCACCGCTGTCCACCTCGAAAGTTACATAATAGGAAGTGGATGAGGTAGTGCTATATCCATGAGAGCCGCTCATGTCCCCATTATTAGGATGTTGATGATGAGAGACCTCTGTTCGTTTGGCAACTACCCTGGCTGATACATTGAGCCTTGGAGAGTGATTGTTTTTATTCCATGTGGTAATACTTGTGATAATGCTATATCCTAATATAATAAAAACGCTACAAAATATTAGTGCGAAGGCGATGTTAAATAGCACATCAAATCCATCAAATAACATAGTGTTTCTCCTTCTTATATTTTCTCCTCTTAGAAATATGTGTTTTACAATAATTTTATCATACAGCAATTATAACTTCAAATAGGAATTTGCCGAGGGAGTAAACGGACGTCCCCAGCAAATTCCTATTTTTCTAGATAACAGAAAAACCCCAGAAACATTGGTTTCTGGGGTGAATCTTACGCTTGAACACAAGTACCTTGCGGTACGATATATATAAAATCTAGTATTATTCAGTTACTAATTATATAAGTTCGTGATTACTCGAGGATAGAAGCAACACGTCCTGATCCTACAGTACGTCCACCTTCACGATATCAGAACGGGATATTATAGTATTCAAACGCTAGTTTTTAGTTCATTTTAGTGTGTAAAATGCAGATTTTCCTTTGATTCCATATGGTTTTAAAGATTTTTGTTATCAGGGTGTTATCAAATAAATTTTTACATTCAATCATCCAATATATCACAAAACTTTTCAGCTATTTCTTCAAACTCTCGTCCACACTCCTTTACATAAACTATATGACCACCAATCACCCCGTCTTTTGCCGTTAATTCAAATATTGGTTTTTGAGAAGTTTGCGCCATAGGAATAAGGCTGTTATAATTTCTAAACTCTGCGAATTTATAATCTTTCTGATTATTTACCAATTTATAATCTTTTAATTCTTCTACCTCCAACGGCTCTACTACATATTCTTTAATCGCTGCCGGAATCTGTTGTCCCCAGTTAACAAATGCTTTTGTCTCTCTTTTTCTATATCTATTAAACTGTTGCGAAATATACCCTGAAAATTTTGGAATCCCTTTTACACACAAAAAATCTGGATTTTTTATTCGTTCTAAAGAACGTTGATAATTTAATATCCAATTGGCAAATATTCTTCCAATATTTTGTATTCCACGCAAAGAAAACATATCTGGTACAACAGGAATAAAATAATAATCACATCCTAATAATATACTTCTATTTAATGCTCCCATATTGGGGCCGATATCTATTAAAACATAATCTATGTCTTGTTCCTCTCCAAAATTTTCTACTATTCGATATATAGCAGATGTAACCCTAAATCCTCTTTCCATTCCTGCCAAAAGCTGCGTCCAGGCATTCGTTAATTCAGGTTCAAAATCTGATAAAAATAAATCGCCTACAATAACCCATATATTTCTCTTTTCAATTTTATATGGCTTAATCATCTTCACATCACCAGCTCCTGTTACAATAGGCTCAACAGCTTTATATATACTATTTCCATTTTCTCCCCATTCCCTCTCAATTACATTATCTGCACATAACTGTGTTGTTAAATTACATTGTGGATCTGCATCCACAAACAGCACCTTCTTTCCTATTTTTTCCAATGCGTATCCTATATGATATGTAAAAGTTGTTTTTCCAACTCCACCTTTATTATTAAAAAACACTATCTTTTTCATTTTGTACTCCTACATTAAAAAATCTAACTGATATTTTATCCATTTTGGCAATTCAAAATATCTTTCTGATATTTTTTGTCTAATATAATCTTCTTCAATCAACTCTGTGTCTTTATTTTTCTTATCTTTAAAAATATTTTCAAATAAGTAAATAGATGTTTCTCTAGGTATTCCTAATTCAATCATTTTTCTTGTTATTGGATGTACTGCTCCTGCCTGTACACAAGTCAAAAATATACTTTCCGAATTTTTTATATCAAATATTGGTTTTAGTAAAAGTGGTACATGAAATGCAACTATATTTTGTAATGTATATATAGTATTTTCAATTTCATCTTCTCCATTTTCTCCTTCATATTTTTTATTTGATAAAATTTCATGTAAAGTTTTCTCTTTAGACCACTTCATACATAAATCTACTAATGCACTCCTTTGACTTCCTTTTCTAAACATTTTAGGAATATGACGCTCATACATTAGAGAAGTTTCTGGAAGATTTCTCATAAATTTAAACATTCTATCTATTTTAGCCTTTGCTCCTCTCTCAAGCGGTGTCTTAGGAACATCCTCATTATAATTTTCATATATACTCTGTAAGACATACGGATCCCAGTATCTATTTTTGATGCAAATTTCTCTAGGAACTGTCAAACTATCCAGTTTTAATATTATTGCAGCCACTTGTTTTGATGTTAATTTTATACCTACATTTTTCATTTTATTTTTTGCATCTTTCCCGTAGCGCAATATTGACTGCCTAATGTATGAAACCAAATATCCATATTTATTCATAGTCTCATCTACCGGCTTACTTGATAATATTACCTCTTCTATTTCTCTTTTATATTCTTCATATTTTTCTTCATATCCTGAAGGTAATTCTGTTGTAGCATCTTCAAACAAATCTATTTGATCATATCCTTCTATATCTGAAAAGGAACTTTCATCTAGTACATATGTCCTACCTATAAAATCTTTTAGTAATCTACCTGCACGACCACGCAAATTTGCCATTTCGTAATTTGATAATTCAACTGAGCTATCCGTCTTTTTCAAATACAAATGTGGATTTCTCACAATAACATTCTGAGCAGGCATATTTACTCCTTGCATTAATGTTGTAGTACATGCTACATTTGTTATATTTTTCTCTGCTATCGCTTTCTCTAATGTACGTCGCACATGCATTGGTAATTTCCCATGATGATATGCAACGCCTGACTGCAAAGTTTGACATAACGAATATTTTTCATGAACAGTTTTACTATAATATTCTATCAACTCTGTATTTTTTTCAGACTTCTTATTATCCTTTGCTAAATAGCAAGCAATTTTTCTTGCTGTAGCTGATGTTGGCGCAAATATTATATTCTGCTCATCCTTTCCAATATGCTCTACCCAATATAATAAACACTTTAAATAATTGTCATCATATTTTTTCTTACCATATCCTAATATATTTTCTGTATTATCTATTAACTTACAAATTGGATTTTCTGTCAGTGAACAATATTGCTTAAAATAATATTTATTTTCTTCCTTAGATATACTATATGTCAAATTAAATACAGGACTATCCTCTGTGCTAATACTTTCTGCATCCACACCAAATATATGACTCCCTAGTTCTCCTATGTCTTCTATACGCGGACCAGAGATTATAATTTGTTCAACATTTTCCTTATATCTAAATTCCATTAACATATCAAACAAAATCTTTGCTCTTTCATCCCTATCATCTTTTATTCTCTCGATGTTTTGAATCTCATCTGCAATAAGAATTAAGGGGTTTGAAAAAGCTCTGTCCTCATTGGCAAACGCTGATAATGCTTTTTCTTGTGTCAAAACATATATATTATTTAAATTTTCCTTCTTATCCGGAATAAATGTATTCGAAATTCTATAATTTTTAATATTTAATTTTTTCAACATATTATTGAAATCTTGTGTAACTTGATTTAATAGGCTCAATGTCGGAATAATATATACAATATCCAGCTCCCCTTTACTGATTCTTTCAATAATTTTTAATAATATAACAAATGACTTTCCCGCTGATGTTGGCGCAGATATCCCAATCACTTGTTCTTTATCCATAGCCTCCCATATCCTCTTCTGAAAATCAGTCAGCATAAATGTATGTCCTTTTACATCTACTTCATTTAGTAACTGGTTAAATCCAACTGTAATTTGATCCATCCAACTATTCAATGAGGTAAAACTACAATTCCTTTTATCAAATTTTTCATCTACAATAATCGCTGATGTAGGATACCCTATACGTGATAAAAATTTAATCGTAACATTCCTTAAATCATATTCTTCTTTATTAGTATGTGTCCACATTAAAGCAACTAATGCAATAACCGTATTTACCCTTTCAGTATCTTTTTTAAAAGTAATATAATCTAAACATCTAATAGTATCATATATTAGATGTTTGTCTGGCAATTTTTTTTCATAAATAAAATTCAGTTTATTTGCAATTGAATAAAATTCTATTTCTAACCATTTGTGTATAATTTCTTTTATATTTTCTTCCATCTAAATTTCCCATTAATCTAAAGCTCTTCTTGAAATATCTTTAATAATTCATCTAATTTCCATATAGGAAAAACTATATATGTAATTCTATTTAAAATAATATTTTCCTCTATAGGTATTTTCTCATTATCATATTTCTTATATTTCTCTATAATAATTTGTTCAATTTCTTTTCTTATTTCTTCTTCTGTTTTCTCTTTAAGTTTCTTTGTTTCGTGATATACTATAATACATACCAACTGTATCTCAACATTTCTTAAAGTTTTTTCCAAATACTCTTCTGCTATCTCATTCATCTCCGGATCTAAAAAATCTTCATGTACATACAAATTTAACTCTTCTCTATGCGTTTTATATGTATTCAGAATACTTGTTATCGCATCCTCAAATGCATTATTAAATCTATACCTACTTGAATAAGTTTTTGCTTCTCCAAGAATAATGATATTTTTCTCATTTTCTATTTTATAATGTATTGCATCTGCACCAAATCGTTCATGCTGAGAAGACGTTGTAATTTTCATTTTTCTTAATAACGGAACTGCTTCCATGCATCGTTGAATAAAATGAAATAATAATAATTCACCGAATTGTCCTTGAACTAATAATTCATCTCCTCTACTCTTACGAAATTTTTGCCGTGCTTTCCTTTGAATTGTAGAAAATGCTGCTGCCTCAGATTTTCCTTTTCTAATTTCTTTTTTCTTCAACTCTTCATATTTGTCATGACTATAAACCCAGTCTATTACTGTATCCAATAAATCATTAATAAAATCTTCTCGTAATTCCTGAATATCTTGATAATCAATATTGACACCATAATGTTCTCTATCTGCTGGTAATATATCGAATTTTTGCTTAATTATATGAACATCTTTAAACAATGGATTATTCTTTACAAGCTTCTCTTTAATATCTTTTTCCTGTAAATCTCTCATATAACTTCCTTTTTATTGGTAATTTAATCTAAACTATGGAATTATTTAATTTTTTTCGCATATTCATAAATTCTCTTAATTTTTTTCTCGTCTCCACAATCTAATTTTTGCTCAATTCTATTAGCAAATCCCATATAAGTACTAAATCCAAGCATATATACGGCCATTGCCATGGCTAAATCTTCTGGTTGTTCTTCATATAATAAAGACAATCTTCTCAATTCTTCAATTACTGTATCATTTGGTACTGTAACACCTGATTCTTCATTAATAACTGAATTAATTACTTCTGGGAGTTTCATACACACTTTATAAAAGGCATTTTTATCCCCGGTAAGAATCCAATAAAATTGATCCATACTAACGCGTCTTATTAATTTGTGCTGCACTTTCTTTTTATCTACCATTGTTGACCATTTAATATTCTGAGATTTTTTTGCAATAGCCTCTACTAAGAAACAAGCACAATCATCATCATCCAAAATCTGGCTTTGCATTTTTATATATGTCTTTGCTGATGATGCAGAATTCATAGTATTATGTTTATTTTTCATTTCTACATATATTGTATGTACTAAGTCTCCATCTGGCATTTGTATTCCATCTGGATTTCTATAGATAACATCCCAACCTTCTTGTGGAACTTCACATCCTTTAAAATGAGAAAATATATTCTGATGAAAATATCCTATGTCATTATTATTAGATTTATCTCTCTGTCGAAATATCTCATTATTTACGATTTCTTCCCAGCTTGTTTTATAAATTGATTTATCGAATATTAACTTTATAGGATCAATTAAGTTACTATTAAATCTCTTCAAATCATACGATTTAAGTTTTTCACCATATTTCATGATAGTTTCTTGAACATGTTTTTTAAAATCTTCTTCTGAAATAAAATCTAAATCCCATCCCATTATTTTATCTCCTCTAACGATTTGTGTATTTCCAAAGCTATATCATATGCTAAATTTACAGGAACTGCATTTCCTACTTGCTTATATTGTGATTGAACGCTTCCACAGAACTTCCAATCATCTGGAAAAGTCTGACATCGTGCATTCTCTCTTACGGTAAATGGCCTTGCTTCTAACGGATGGCATCTTTCCGTTTGTTTTTGAGAAGGTGAAGTTAATACTGTTAACGATGGTTCATCTAAACTCATCCTTCTTAATATTCCCGTTCTTCCTCCACCCATATTCCAACAACTCTTCATATAAGCTTTCGCAATTTCAGGATCAATATCCTTCCAATATCCTCCTGGGGGAACTAATTCAAATATTTTCCGTTTGTTTTCTCCGTAAGGAACACCTGGTCCTTCTGGGCAATCCAACAAAATGTCTCTCAAAACAGGTTTGTAATCATGCTCTTTTGGAAAATTAAAAGTAACTCTATCTAATAAATCGTTTCTTATACCTATAGTAATCAAACGTTCTCTTTTTTGAGGAACTCCAAAATCCCATGCATTTAGTACTTTCTTCTGAATTGTATAACCCGCCTGTCCAAAAATATTTGTTATAGTTGCATATGTCCTTCCCTTGTCATGAGTCAATAAACCTCGTACATTCTCAAACAAAAACATTTTAGGTTGCAACTTCTGTAAAAATATAGCGTAATGATAAAATAAAGTTCCTCTTGCATCTTCTAATCCCAAACGTTTTCCTGCATAAGAAAAAGCCTGGCAAGGTGCTCCCCCAGACAATAAATCTAATTCTCCTCTTTTTATTCTAAAATATTCTTCCAAATCTAATCCGGAAATATTTGCTATATCCTCATTTATAACTCTCCAATCTGGTCGGTTCACTCTTAAAGAATTAGATGCATCCTTATCAAATTCTATTAAACCTAATGTTCTAAATCCTGCTTTTTCAATTCCTAATGCAAGCCCTCCAGCTCCAGCAAATAATTCTATTGTACTAAATTTTTTATTTTCCTTAGCCTGCTCATTATTTTTTTTAATTTCTACAACATCCTCTATATTGCAATTTAATGTAAAGCAAATCTTTTCAATTGACTCGAAAGAAACAGCTTCATTTTTTCCCAGTCTAGCCAGTACATTAAAACTAATACCCGATGCTTCTTTCAATTCTGTGCGGTTCATTTTTTTATCTATCAGTAATTTCCATAATTTGTCGTAACAAATCGCCATATGAAGTCCTCCATTTAAAATGATATAGTGAGTATTTTATCATAGATAAAAGCTCCAAACAAGCGTTTTTTCTCACTATATCGTTAGATTTACTCTCTATCAAGTAAATATATTGCTATCTAAAAATTTTTTTGATAAAATAAATATAATATTTTTCAATAAAGAGGTGAAGTTCATATGGCACGAGATCCAGCCATTGTCTCTAAAAATATGAGCAAAATTCATAGTAAAGATACTTCTATAGAGCTGCAATTACGCAAAGCTCTTTGGCACAGAGGATATCGCTACCGAAAAAATTATAAAGCTTTACCAGGTTCCCCTGATATTGTTCTTACCAAATACAAAATAGCTATATTTTGTGACAGTGAATTTTTTCATGGTAAAGATTGGGATGTTCTACGGCTTCGTCTTGAAAAGGGTAAAAATCCAGATTACTGGATTAAAAAAATTGAGCGGAATCGGAATCGCGATTATGAAAATGATAAAAAACTTCTCTTTCTTGGCTATACTGTTATTCATTTTTGGGGACAAGATATTACAAAACATACAGATGAATGCCTACAAGTTATTGAAGAATCTATATGGGATATGAAATTTTCTGATATTTCTGATTGTGATATACCTGAATAGAATCACATTAACACAATAGAATTTCTATAATAATTATCTTATTTCATAATAACAAAAAATCCGTAAACATTAAAAATTTACGGACTTTTTATTATATAAAATACAACAGACTACATACAAATTAATATTATTCCTATGTTATTTCAAAAAATATATACAATAAGGCTTTCTTCAGCTTATTTATATAGTACATCCTCTAGTACCATTTCTTCTGCTCTCACTTTAATATTATTCATCCTCCTCACCCATTCCATCGGGTTCTCCTCCTTCATTTGTTCTGTCACTCCCTGCTTTTCTGTCATTTGTTCTACCAACCTTTCTACAGTCTCTCTTGCCTCCCTGTCAACTTGATTCAAATGTTCTGTTAGCTTTCCGCTCAACATAAGATACTGGTAATACCCTGATTTATGTTCTTTGAGATACCTCTTTCGCAGCATTCCATACTTGCCATATGTAGCTTTTTCTTCATCGACAATCAAATTGGGAAAGTAATAATCTCCATGCAACGTATAACTTAATCCATTATCCTTGTCATAAATCTGCTTTTTCATAATCCTAAATCTCCATTCCTCTATATCGTTTTTTATCTGATCCCTGTTGATGATCCTGCATCATGCTCTTTCTTTTTTCTCTCTTTAACAGTTCTAAAATACTGTTTCCTGACGACTGCTCCTTTCTACGTTGCTCTTCAATCTCTCTTTCTCTCTGAATATCCTGCTGTACTGCTTCTTCTACAATATCTGTCCCAAGTACCCTCTCTACTCTGTCATATCTATTGGAAATAGCTTGCAAATCTTCTCTTTCTCTGTATAAATATTGATTTTCCTGTTGTAGTTCCTGAAGGTTTCTTTTCACTGTTTCACAGCTGTGTTTTTCCTTCTGATACTTACTTTTCCAGCTTTCTACTTCTTCACTGAGTTCCTGTACTTGTGCTACGAGTCCGGCAATAATTCCTTTCATTTGATTAAACAATGGTTTTATTTTCTTATCTCGGTATGCTACTGCTCTTTCTAAAGTTCCTACTTCTGGTAATTCAGGAACAAGTTTTTGGCATTCCCTTAATTTTCGACTGACATTATCTATAATTGGCTGTAGCTGACCTCTACGCTCTTCCAGATTTTTTAATTGCTTTTCAGTTTCTTCCGCTTGTTTTTCTGCAGTTTCTTTTTCCTTGATAGTACGCTCTTTTTCTTCTTTTAAAATTTTAATATCATATCTTCCTTCTGCGATCTGCAAAGTCAAACCTTCATTTTCTGTAATCAGGTATTCTTTTTCCTGCTCCAGCTCTTGCACTTCTTTTTTTCGTTCTTTTTTCTTGAAATTATAAACATCCAGATGTTCTTCATGTGTACCTTTCTGTTCCCATTCAATTCCATGTTGTTTTGCAATTTCAGCTAAAACTTTCTTTTCATGATTTATCCACTGATTTAATTCCGTATCACGCTTTGTTCCACCCTGAAATCCCAGACTTTTCAATGCCTGTTTCATTGAAACTTTTGTGTCCATTCCTTTACCTTTCCAGTCGGTTACATAAGGGACAAAATCAATATGTAAATGGGGAGTGGCTTCATCCTGATGTAGATAACAGCTAAATACCCGAAGTGTTGGATTTCTTTTCTGAAAATCTTTCATATATTCATCAAGTACTTTTACTGCCAGGTTTCCTTCTGATGTCCCAACTGCTGTATCTTCACAGTTTCCAATTTGAAAGATTACTTCATGAAACAGCTTTTCCTGTTTCCCTTGCCGGATTTTTTCATAATAATTTGCAATCTGCCTGTCCTTTCTTTTTCCAACATTGTAACGTTGCACTGCTTCATCAAATAGTTCTTTGTAAACTTCTTTTAGATTTTCATTACAATAACAGATATTTAACTTTACCCTGTCTGAATCTACATTCTCTGCTATAAACTCTCGTCTGTTGTGTGCTAAAGAACCAGAACCAATCATTCCGCTGATTGTTCTTTTAATTCTCATCTGCTTCACCTCACTTTCTTAAAATAATGTCTGGTATATCAATTTTTGTACCTATACTAATTTTTTTATAATGTATGGAAGAAACTCTTGCCGGCTACGGCAGTTTTGTTACTTTTGTCAAAAGTAACGCAAAAGCACTTTCGACAGCCGTACCATCCATCAAAAGTGCCTTTGCGCCCTGCCGGGGGCAAAACGTCTGAAGACGCCTGCTATGTATCCACCAATTTAAGCAGAACAACCACCCGTTTTTCCTTTACTTCTATAACTGATTCATTCCTGTATTCTCACCCGAATATATTCCAGATTTCCACAATACGGAGTTCCTACCAGATACCATTCTCTTGATAGATTCATTTCCATTCTGCTCGGAATCCATTCTTCATCAATTAAGACTTCCATTGTTTCTCCGCAGTGAAATCCGTTTTTAATCCATAAATCGGAAGATAGTAAACCATATCTTTTATTTGCCCTGTTATATCCTAATCTGCCTTCTCTCATTTCTGATTTTCCTCTTTCAATTTATTTGAATTCAAATGTTCTTTTATAATTTTTCAAACACGCTCTAATCATTTATATCTAACAGCTTTATCATCTCGTTGCTAATTTCATAACTATTTCCTGGCAACTTTCATTCCTTAACCTTTTTCCTGTTTGCTTATATACAGGTGCGTGACACGCTCCTGTTACAAAGTAATCAAAGAAGAAATTTTATTACCATCGAAAATCCTTTGGTATACCCCGTCTGTCCAGATATTCCTGCCTGTATTTTTCTTTTTCCTCTTCTGTTGGTGCTGTCTTATATCTACTGTATAATTCTCGTTCTACCAAGCTATTCAACTTTTTTTCCAACCCTTCCTTAATCTTTTCTTCACTCTCATCCATATCCATCAAATGATATTGCAAAAGCTGAAAAAATAATTCATAAGGTATTTGCACATTTTTATTTTTCATTCTGACTCCTTTCAAGGTGGCAAGATGCCCTGTTCTTAAGGAATAGTCACCTTGCCATCTTCTTATTTTTCGATATCCAAATGCATCGTATTTACTTTTCCAATATTACTGATAATTTCTCTTTTTTACTCTGGTAATATCCAGACCCATTGGTTTCCTTCTTTTTTAGACTTTATATTTAGTTCACGTTTCACATTTCTCAACGTTTTCATCACGATGCCATGTTTTTGGGCTTCTTCTTCAATTTTTTTCTGAGGAATCTTTCCAGCAGATAATATATTCAAAAGAAACTCTTTTGCCTGTCGGCTTTTCTGTCCTCTGCTATCTCCACTTAATAATTCATCTGCACTGATGTCGTACTCACCAACCCACTCAAAGCCGTTATCTTTGTCCAAACGAAAAGCAATTGATTTTCCTTCCGGTGCAAGAGAGCTTTTTACATGGCATACTACTCTTGTTTCTGGTTCTTCTTTGACTCTTCCGACAATTAGTACACTTCGAGCTGCTGCCTGAAAATCTATAGAACCAAGTCCCCGATATGAAGATTTTCCATTGCTGTTTTTATTCATATGCCCAATCAAAATAATTGCACACTGATATTTTTCTGCCAGCACAGCTACCCTTTTCATAACTGGCCGAATTTCATTGGCTCTGTGCATATCCACATCAGCACCTAGAAAGCCCTGTATCGGATCAAGTACCACTAATCTCGCTTTTGTCTGGATAATTGCTTCTTCTAATCGCATATCAAGCATAGTTAATGGCTGTTCTCTATCATCAATCACTAATACTCTGGAACAGTCTGCCCCCGCCGCCAGTAATCGTGGCTTTATCGTATCTCCTAAGCCATCCTCTGCCGTCTGATAAATCACATTTACTGGAGGCTCTAAGTGCTGCTTTGCTACATTTTCCTGTAAATCTGTATCTACAGCTTCACTGTCATATTTACTATCTTCTTTACAGTTTATTTGCTCTTTTTCTTGTATTAGTTGAATTGGAAGTATTGGTTCTCCCCGGGTTAGCTTTGCAATAATCTGAAGTACCATTGTTGTCTTTCCTTCACCCGGATCTCCCTGTATTATTGTAACTTTCCCATAAGGAATAAATGGATAAAAGAGCCATTCTATCTGTTCTACTTCCACCGATTCCATATTTATCAATTTAAGTGGTGGCTCTATTCTCACAATTTCTTCTTGTTTCATCATCATGCCTCCTTTTATTATCAGGCAGACTTCCGATAAACAGATATTTTCAAATTGTTCTTTAAATCAATTCGTGATATACTTAATCTGTCAGGATGGTATATCAGTTTAGCTGATTATCAGAGAATCTGCCTGGATTTTTTATCCGGGCTTTTTCTTTTTTCCCGATATTATTCACTCTGTTCTTCTCCCCCGATTTTTTAACTGCTGCATTTTTACCTCTTCTCATCTAACATTTCTGCTATCGCTTTCTGGCGCGATGGATAAAGATGTCCATATGTATTCAGGGTAATCTGAATATTTTTGTGCCCTAATCGTTCTTTAATAATCAATGGCTCCACTCCCTGATTAATCAGATAGGCTACATGACTATGTCTTAAATCATGTACCCTTATTGGCTTTACTCCAGTCTTTTCCTCATATTTTTTCAAACGCTTTTGCAATGTTCTTGCTACTATTGGAAAAAGACGCTCATTCTCTGGCAATCCATAATGCTGTCCGATATATTCCTGCACTTCTTCTTTAAGAAAATTCGGAATAATAATTGTTCTGACGGAATTATCTGTTTTTGGGGTACTTATAACATCCTTTCCATTTATTCTGTGATACGTTTTGTTAATATGGAGTAAATTATTCAACATATCGAAATCTGAAAGGGTCAGAGCAAGAAGTTCTCCCTCACGAATCCCCGTCCAGAAAAGTATCTCAAACATCAAATAATCTTCACTCTGTTTATTTACTCCAGAAATAAATATCTCATACTCCTCTTTTGTCCAGAAATCTAACTTATCAGCATCTGACTTTCCCATACGCTTTACTTTTTTACAGGGATTTTCTTTGAGATTATAAATTCGCTGCGCATGATTAAACAATGCATTAATCTGATTCTGAATCATTCTCTCATAAGTCTTACTGAGATTCTTTTCCTGTATAATTTTCTGCCACTGAATAATATCTGCCGGAGTAATTTCATTTAACTTCTTAGTCCCAAAATACGGAAGAATATGCTTATTTATCATATGCCTTTTATTCCGCATAGAACTTTCTTTCAGTTCATTTCTCTTATCTGAAAAGTAAATATCTATGAACTTATCCATTTGCATATCCGGCTCAACAGCTACTGAAGCTTTAAACTCATTTTCATAATTCAATGCATCTCTCTTTGTTTTAAATCCCCTTTTCATCTTCTGTCTTTTCTTTCCTGTCCAGTCAACATATCGAAAAGATGTATACCAGGTTCCCTGCGTTTTATCTTTGTAAACTGACATTTACACTTTTCTCCTTTACATTGATTTACGGGAAAATCCATAAAACTTTGTTTCCCAATATGGGCGTGGAATCTTTCCACGAACTGCGACATATCCCTCTGCCTCCAGTTCATTATTCAGCTGTTTCAAAATAGAATATGCTTTACTGCGTTTCACTCCCAGTTCATTCATAACATCTTCTACTGTCATCATATAATTTGTTCTCATAGCGTCCTCCTTTCTAGTCACTTTTGTGACTCTTTTGTATTTCTTATATTAATTGCCTTTTGTGAATTTGTCAAGTATCTTTTGCGAATTATATTATATTTTATCCGTCTAGTGTGCTGGCCCATTAACTTTCAGTCAAATAATGCAGAATATTGTTTCATCGACAAGGTAACTAAACAAGACGATATAGTGGACACCAGTAACAGAATCTGTATCTTTCACTTCATTCACTTTTGTGTTAAACTATAAGCACAATTAATTACTTGATTTTATAAATATATAAATACTTTTAAGGAGATTGACTATATGGTAGGGAAAAAGATTAGAGCTTACCGGGAATTTCGTAGATTTAGCCAGATACAACTGGCAGAACTATCTGGAATTAATGTTGGAACAATCAGAAAATATGAACTTGGAATCCGCAATCCCAAACCGGAGCAATTAGAGAAAATAGCAGCTGCACTCGGATTAAATGTCAGCGTTTTTCTTGATTTTAATATTGAAACTGTCGGAGATGTCCTCTCGCTTCTGTTTGCTATAGATAATTCCGTAAACTTATCACTTTCTGAGACAGAAGATCAGAAGATAATTTTAAATTTTGATAATCCTATGATGCAGGATTTCTTAAAAAAATGGTGTCAATTTAAGAATGTTTACGAAAAGGAAAAAGCAGAAATACTTGCAATCAAAGATGAATCGAAAAGACAAGAAGAATTGAATAAGCTGGAAGCCACTCAGGAAGAGTGGAAATTACGGGCAATGGGTACTACAATTGGCTGCCATACGGTAATTAAAAAAGGAACTGAGGATAGTGTCATTAAAACTTATGACTTAACTTAATTTTGATATTTACAGGAAGTGCAAGAAAATGGTAACTTTTAGATTAGTAGAAGAAACTGAAGATTATCTTGTTTATTGGTATTTTCCAGACGGACATGAAGATGAAAAATACGGAATTATATTAATTAACAAATTAAATAAAACTATACAAATTCAAAAACTAGCAGATAAAGACTTTTCTTATATTGTTACTTCTGAAGAACAAAATCAATTTAGAGAATCTGTCAATGCTATGAGAAAAGAAGATGGACTTCCTCCTTTGTCGAAACAGGAGTGCCCATATGCAAAAACTGAATTTACCAAAACCTTTTTTGCAGACCACGCAATCAAAAAAATTATAAAAAGTTATAAATCCGGAAAAATTCTGCACGAAGGCATATCTGCATGGTATTAAAAACCTAATATTTCATATTTTGTTATCAAATTGTTATCACTAAGAGCTATCTGCCAATTTTCAGATAGTTCTTTTTTATTTACCAGGCATTTTCTACCTGCTTTCCATTCACTAAATATTATTCTTTTTCTCCGTAATTCCACTTTCTATACAACAGAAAAACCCCAGAAACCAATGTTTCTGGGGTGAATCTTACGCTTGAACACAAGTACCTTGCGGTACGATATATATA
>OLOJ01000167.1_pt1 | contig 70189 bp, 69 predicted proteins | sample 1672251 | NCBI WGS metagenome assembly OLOJ01 (sample SAMEA3136664, study PRJEB25190) | human gut metagenome | biome: human gut; feature: human-associated habitat; material: faeces | place: Austria | collected 2013 | reverse complement strand
TCACCAGACCGTTGTTCCCCTTCGCCAGCTGATTTTTCAGTATTCCCTTATATTCCTCACGGATTTCATTAAAATCATCATCCTGTGATGGAATATCAATGGTTTTCTCAAACTCTGTCGCATCCACCTGCTGATTAATGAACGACAGCTGTACAGAAATTGAAGAATCGAAGTAATTCAGGAAATCACAGTAATTCTCGAAAATGGTCGTTTTATCTTCATTCAATGCCAGCTGATAATTGATATCATAAAACTGGATTGTCTTGGAAAAGAAAGTCTTTGTTACCTGACAGATTCCATCCTGAAACATCCGTAGATAAGGAATGGACTGCTGCGCTGTCCGTGGCACTTTTGCCTGCTTTCTTCTGCGTTTTTCCTGCTTCTTCCGTTCCTTTTCCTTTTTTGCAAGTTTCTTATCTTCTTTGCTTCTTTTTGCTTTTCGGGATTTTCTGAGGTCCGCTTCCATATGCTGCAGCTGCTCTTCCCGACGGTTTCTTTTTGCCATCTGGCACATCCTCCTCTTTCAGGAGCATACCGATCTGGCCGTAAAAGTTCTCTGTTTTATAGGGGCGTGTCCCCGGATTGATAAACTTCTGCCTGATGATATTCCCCATTACTTTTTCAAAGGGAAGTCCATCCTTCTCATACATAGCCATAAAAAAGAAAGGCAGCATCACTGTTACCATCAAAATTGCTGCAATGCTGGAGCCTAACCCTTTTCTGGTCAGAAAATAGAATGGAACTCCCACCGCTGCTGCCAGACTGAAAAAGATCAGCTGACGCTTGGTTAAATTCAACACTAATTTGGTTTTGACCTGTGTCAGGTCTTTTGGTACTGGTACATAAGCCATATTTCTTCACCTGATACCGTTTTCCGGTATTTTCCTTTCTCCCATTTTAATGGGCATTAAAGATTGACTTTGATAAGCTCGCTGTTTTAAACAGTGAATAGGCAAGGACTATCGTATAAGCTGCTATGGAGAACATCGCCCCATGAATATTCGATGAGATCGTCATCGACTGTACAATGACTGCATAAATTCCTACGCAGACCATCATAAAGAAACCCTGAAATGCCAGCGCAAACAGTCCTTTCAAATAGTTATTTCCGATATTGCCCCATTCTTTGTTGGTCATGGTGGCAAACGGAATTGGTGCTACGGAACACGTCAAATATATCTCTATCATACGTCCGTAAAGAATTACGGTTATGGCAACCGATAATATTTTCATAGTCATGCTGATCAGCATCGTTTCCAATGCCAGCAAGAACAGTTCCCCGACTTCCATATCTTCCATTGTGTCCAGCAGATTGGTGATTGCTGTTGTTGCATCAATCTCTGTACTTCCACTGATCACTCCGGCAGCCCCATTGACCACATGCTGGCCAACATCAAAGACCGCCATCGTGATGTTAAAGGTATTCGTTACCAGATAAATCGCAATATATGCCTTAAATACCCAGATAAAGATATTAAATGTCTCGAACTCATGAAAATTATTTTTCTGTGTTACCATCGTAATCAGTTCATAACACAGGACGAAGGTAATGATCATCCCTGCAATGGGGACCATTACCGTTTCCGACAGATTTTTGATCAGAGAAAAAACACTCCCGTTCCATCCCTGCGGTGTCTGTCCGACCTGTGCTGCGATTGTGCCAACTTTGTTGTTGACTTCTACGAACATATCTTCCATCCCTGACTGGATAAAGTTGATCAGTATATCTTTGATGGCTTCCGTAATACGTTCGACAATGGTATTCAATCTCTGTTACCTTCCATCAGAATAAGGAAGAGAGCTGTGGAATCAGGGTAGTTCCCAGCGCCATAATGCCAGCTCCTGCCATGAGCTGCTTAATTCCCTGTGACTTTGCCCCAGGATTGTCATTTCCGTAACCTTCCAGAAGGTTTACCACTCCCCACACACCAAGGCCAGCGCCGATTGCTGTAACCAGTGTGGACAGAGTGCTGACTGCGCTGCTGAAAAATGCCATATATTCTTATAAGCCGGTTCTGTAATTTGATTTGTCCGCCAAGTGACGGATCTGGGAGCAAGTCCTGATTTTCTCCAAGACCCATCACCGGCGTTCTCCTTTCTTCTTTATTCAACCCTCTACGCTCCCATCTATCTGAACACTTGCTTCTGCAAATGGAATTGTTTCGGATTTCCGCTTATTCACTTTCCTGTGTAAGATCTATTTCTGTAACCTCGACCTCTTCCTCCGGCTTCGGTACATACTGCGGATTTAATTCAATTTCTGGACGGAACCAGTTCTTTGGATCTGCATCCGACAGATATCGGTAGTTAGGATGTTTTGTAATATCATATTTATCAGAAAAGAACGGCCTAGCCCCTCTGATCTGCAAGATACATTTTCCTCCATCCATCACTGCGATTTCGTCTTCTGTCATCAGCTGTTTTCCGAGCTTCTGGTAATTCAGTCCATAAGACTTCTGGTTACTTCTGGTTTCAGAAGTGTTATACAGATCAATGGTTTCCTTACCAAGAATCTCGCTGATTTCCTTTAGCGTCGATTTCTCTTTCCCACCAAGGAATAACGTCGTATCACAGTTTCCCACCAACGTATCTGCTGCGTCCTGATACATGGTTTTCAGCTGCGACTGTGACTGCAAAATAATAGAAGCAGAGATTTCCCTGCTTCGGATCGTTGCAATCAGTTTATCCATATTGGGAATCTTTCCCGTATTTGCGAACTCGTCACAGATGACACGCACATGGATCGGCAGCCTGCCACCATACACATCGTCTGCTTTATCGCACAACAGGTTGAAAAGCTGGGACTGCAGCATAGCAATCACGAAGTTAAATGTGGTATCTGTATCCGACATAATGAGAAACAATGCTGTCAGCCGGTCACCGATCATATCCAGTTCCATTTCATCATAGGACATGATCTCACGAAGCTCCGCTATATCAAAGGGAGCAAGTCTGGCTCCACAGCTAACCAGTATGCTTTTTGCAGTTTTGCCCGCCGCAAGTTTATATTTGCGGTATTGGCGCACTGCAAAATGTTCCGGTTCTTTCTCTTCCAGTTCCTCAAACAGAAGATCTACCGGATTCTGATATTCTTCATCATCCTCTCTTACCTCTGATTCATTCAAAAGATCCAGAAGCGTAGAAAAGTTCTTCTCTTCTTCACTTCCTTCATACCAGATATAAGCAATCAGGGCGGTATATAAAAGTCTTTCCGCTTTATACCAGAAGTCCTGATTTTCCTTTTCGCCTTCACCTTTGGTATTTGCCATAATTACTGTAACCAGTTTCAAAATATCCTTTTCGGACTTGATATAGGCGAAAGGATTGTAATGAAGACTTTTTGAAAAGTTAATGGTATTCAGTACCTTAATGACATACGGCTGATAAATAGGCTTTCCATCTGTGCCTTTTATCACATTCCCATTAGCATTCCTTTTCGGTGCGCCACGCTTTAAAAGCCTGCCGACCTCCCCGATCAGGGTTCCTTTTGGATCAGTTACCACATAACTGCAGTTCATCTGCATGACAGATGGTTTTACAAAGAAACGGGTTTTTCCTGATCCAGATCCCCCGATAACCAGAATATTCTTATTTCTGGCAAACTTCGGATTCTTTGGTCTGCTTTCCATTGTGATGGATTCTGTAGCAGTCAATGGAATATTCATCCAGGGATTGTCTGACATATATGGTTTAATATCATCCCTGTCTCCCCATCTGGCAGAGCCATATTCCACACCTTTTCGGAGCTTCTTGGCGTCCTGCTGCTTCTGCCACATCAATAGCTTTGTAGCCACCGCCGTCCCTGCACCAATCAGAATATCTATGATATCCGTACTTGGAACCAGCCCCAACACCTTATCAGAATGTGTCATCAGATACATCATCTTATCGCTTACTGTCATTCCTGGGCTGATCTGATACAGACAGGAAATCCGGTTTGCAATAACAAAGATAAAAAAATAAGGGATATTGATAACAATCAGCCTTTTTACATCCGTGGCGGACAGCTTACCCTTCAGCTGGTTAAACAGTTTCTGAAAAAAATCAGACAGAAATTTCAGTTTTACAGTTCTGGTATGACTTTTCTTCAAAAATCTTACCTCGACTGCTCCTGATGGTTCTGTCTGACTTTATCTTTCTTCTGAACTTTCATCATACCCCTGAGTTTCTGCAGCTTCTGATGGATAGACGGTTTATTTGCCCGTTTAATTTGAGCCGTGGAAAAATCACGAAATGCCGCATTTAATGCGTCCTGATCTCTCCCTTTAAAAAACACCATATATACAGGTGGATCTTTGCTCTTATCTTTTTTCAGGGCATAATTGATGCCGTATTTTCTGGCATACCGCTCAAAAGAACGGATATTTTTGTTGGTAATCTCAATGTTGGTCATACCTCCATTTTGCTTTGCCAGCTGCTTCACTGTAACTTTTCCAGTCTTTTGCGACTGCATCTTTTGCTGCTTTTTTTGATTATGTGACCGAAGATAAGCCCGCATAGCAGCTTTTAACACATCTGCTGTCAGCTTCGTCGTTCGGATACATAATGCGATTGTTTTTTGCGTAACTTCTTCCTGCATTTACCTTTGACCGGAGCTTCTCCGGCTTCCTCCTTTCCATGAATTAACTGCTGTCCTCTATTGGAATCATTTTCATCACCTTCTTTCCTGATTATTCTTGCTGTAACTTCAGCCACTCCAGCTTAATATCCTGCTCATGCAGACGCTGATCCTGTCCTTGATAAATAATCGGAAGACACATTTCCATCAGCCTGCTGTATATTCTCTGATGATCCATATCCAGATCTGCTCTCGTCATATCCTGATAGGACAGATTTGTGGTCACAATCAGAGGTTTCTTAATACAATATCTGCGATCAATGATGTTATAGATCATTTCCAAGGCAAATTCTGAGTTGCGCTCAATTCCCAGATCATCAATAATCAGAAGCGGATAAGATACCAGATGGGAAATAAACTCATTTTTATCCGCATAGGGCTTAGTTAATTCATTTAAAATTCTGGAAAAATTGGTCATCATAACAGCAATCCCCTGTTCCATCAGTGCATTGGCAATACACCCTGCAAAGAAACTCTTCCCAGTTCCTACCGGTCCCATCAGCACATATCCAATATTGCGCTGCTGCATATCTTTCCAGTTCTCCACATACTGCCTTGCAATATCCAGCTTCGGTGTGCTGCCATTATCATTTTCAAACCGCCACTCCCGAAACCTTGGTTCTGTCAGCCCTACTGATTTCAGATTGCTCACCTTAATTGCAAAATCCTGTCTGCGTTCTTCCTCTTTCTGAGCTTCCAGCTTCTCTCTGTCACATCGACACAGACAAGGCAGGATTCTATCATGGCCGAGTACCTTATATCTGTTTTCTTTGCGTTCCCCACAAATACCACACCAGCGCAGCCCTTCTGCATCCAGATAATCTGTATTCTTCAGGTTCTGGTTTTCCTTTACTTTCTGTGCTGTCTGCTTAATGATATGCTCAACCATTAGAACCCCTTTCCTTCCGGCAGATCATAGTTCTTACCTGGAATATTCTTTTCTTCCTTTACCGCCCAGCTACAGATCGTAGCATAATGGTTCCGGTATTTTTTTCCTGTGGAAGCCATATAAGAAGATAGCCGTTCAATCCAGTTCTGCCAGTCATATGGGAACCTGTGCTTCAATTCTTTCAGTTCCCGGTCAGCCAGAATTACATTCTGAAAACTGCCAAAACTATACACAGATTCAGATTTCCTTATAAAAAAAGAATCAGTATTACTCTCTTCATTCTTATTTCTATCAGTATTACTTGCGTCTGACTGGCAGACTTCTGGAACTCTGGCTGACAGACTTCCAGATATCTGGCTCTCAGACATCCGGATATCTGATATGTCAGACTTCCGGACATCTGGCTCCCGGACTTCCGGCTCTCCCCTTGTCCGATTCACAGAAGCAAAATTCTTTACATAAATCAGATTGGGTTTGTTCAGTCCCACACGTTTCCGCTCAATCAGACCAATCCCATTTTCTTTTGTATCCAGCTCATCCAAAAGCTGATAAATACGGTATCTTGTCCATTTGAGGACTGACATCATTTCTTCAATGGTATATTGGATATACACATTCCCATTCTGATCTATCCAGCCATTCTTCCTGGATAATCCTACCCGGTCAAGCATCAAGCCGTATAATATCTTGGCTTCTGAGGAAAGACCGGCAAACCGTTCATCTGAAAAAAGAATCTTCGGAATCCGGAAGAATGTAAACTGCTCAGATTCATGCTCCTGAAAGTATGAAAACTCCATTGCATTTCTACTCCTGTTCTTTCTGCTCCGCAGTCATATCCAACATATTTTGTGTAAATCCAATCACGGCGGAAAGGTAAGATTTTCTTGCTTCACCAAGACAACATTCCACATCTTCAAGATATTTTTCTGGAAATTCAAAAAGAAGCTCAAATCCGATCAGCGTAGCCTGCAGCTGTTTATATTTTCCTGCTGTCCAGAGATTATCCAGAAATTTAATCAGTTTCTTTGAATCTTCTTTCGGATTATTGAAAACTGCTCGCAAAAATACTGCCAGCTCTTCTGCTGCTTCACAGGCATCATCATAGATGGCGTCTTCATCAATCTGTCCATCCTCATCAATATAGCCCCTCTGCTGCATATCAACGATCTTTCGCTTCTTAGGGCTGAGACTGTAATACGCCTCATCCTTATAACTGTCAAAAGATTCTTTGGTTCTTTCTGACATCAATGGCTCTGCTGTAACATGACCTCCCAGATTAAGATCTTCCAGTATTTCTTCTATAGCCGTTTGGAAATTATTCCTGTCTTCTTTATTCATTTTCGCCATGTATTTAGGTGAAATACCTGTAAAGCATCTTGCATAGCCACACCCTGATGCTCTGCAAAAATCCTCTTCATTACTTTCTTTCATTTTCTTCATTATGTCTTCCTCCATCTGTTTTTCATTGTCAGTAATATCCTTCACATAGAACTGGCAGAGTTTCCCTGGATAAGGTACTGTCACTTCTACCATTTGATCATGTTCTTCCAGTTCTGCAAGTGCCTGGTCAATCCGATATCTGGATATATTCAGATATTTCTTCATTTCTTGTTTTGGATAAATCACATAAGTGTCTCCATACTCATCTACCCACTCATTTCTGATGGCCATTTCCTTTCTGTCCAACAGTAGTGCATAGATAAGTTTCGCGTCCATAGATAAATCCTCGTACTGCTTATCATAGAAAAGCACTTTCGGAACATTCAAACACTCTACCGGCATAAATTCTGAATTATTATTCACGATTTTCCTCCTCTTTCATAAGTTTTTTTAAGTTGATCAGATCATCCATTTCACTCAACCGCCCAATCAGCATTTTCAGATACGTAACAAAATAAGTGCTGTACATTCGCTGCGCTTCTTCCTGCAAAGATGCTGCATAGAATGTTTCCAGTTCCTCATGCGGTCTGCTGTTTCTGTAAAGCTGCTGAACATACAGGTGAATGTGCATATAATGCTGTTTCATGGATAATTCCTTCAGATATAAGGAAATTGTCTGAAGTTCTGACATATCCAGATTTTTCTCCAGCATCGCAGCCAGGAAAAAAACAGCCTCTTTCATGGCTGCCTTCTGGATTTCATATTCATCTGCTTTTTCATTTTCTGTCAGGATTCCTTTTTCCTGCATCAGTTCTTTATCTACCTGATTCATTTTGCCCTCCTTATCGAAACGGTAATTCTTCTCCATATCCATCCGGGATATGCTGAAACCCATCTGCATCTGCTTCTGGAAAAGGTATCGGAGTGTTCCCACTAGCATCTTTTCCGTCAGCGAATTCCAGTCGGCTTGCAGTTACCTCTGTGGTATAGACCGTTTTATCTGTTTCCTTATCTTTATAGCTTCCGATCATCAGCTCACCAAGTATTGCAACACGCTTTCCTTTTGTCAGGTAATCCCTTGCGAAATCTGCCTGTTTTCCAAAAGTTGTAATTTTAATATAATTGACACCTTTATTAAAATTTCTCGGCACCGCCAGATAAAATGATGCAATATGATACTTTCCTTTTTCTGTCTCGACTTCACTATAACTGGGATCTCTCACCAGACGTCCAATAAGTACAACCATATTCATCCATCCTTCCCCCCTTTCTTACTCTATTTGCTACCTTACTGGCAACACAAGAGTACGGCAGAAAAACTAATCTGCCGCACAGCTTCTATTGTCAGCAGCCCTGGCATTAACCAGGGCTGTCATCATTTCAGAAAACAGTGCTAGATTGTCTCTTCACATGTGTAACCCATTTCAGGGTACACCCAATCCGTTCACGCCATTGCAGGCAGTCTCAGCCATATCGTGTATGGTCTTCAGATTCCTCACTTTATCTGACCGGCATCATCGGGAGTATCATTATTGATCCGCTGCTTTCCATAGAAAAGCCATATGCAGACCTCTGTTTCTATTATCCTTACGGACTATCCGGAACTCTCTACAGCAGCTCCGGCGAATTGGCAAGCTCATTCAGTTGTCATTGTACTCAAGCTGCCACGACTTAAATGATGGTGTGGCCTGCTCAATTCCTAAATACAAAAGGTGGGGATTTAGTTAAGAATCTTTTTGAAAAAATTTTTGATATAATTTTCAGAACTGTAAAAGTCAAAAAAATAGTCCTGCCAGACAACGATGTTATCTGACAGGACACTATTGATTGTGATTTCCTTAATTATGATGTCATAAAACTGTTTCCCTCAAATGGACTTTCGCTTCCCTCTGCGTCATCCATAAGTATATTCATTGCAATAATATATTTTGCAGCATGTGGCTGCTGGTCTATCATCTCCTCCAGAGATTCTTCCAAATCATATTTATGATAACGAACCCAACAAGCTAAGTTACAGGATTGCTGAACAATATCACGAATCATGCTCCGCATGGTTTCTTCATATAAATGAATTGCGTCTGCATCAATCTTTTCGATATTCTCCTGTAATTGCCTGTCTGCTTCTTCTTTCCTCTGATTTAACAATTCATATTGCTCCTGATAGCGTGCTTGGTATTCCTCAGGTAATTGAATAAACGCCCATAAAACCTTTACAACATCTGGATCCAGATCTCTTTTTAATGCTGGTAGCTGAATATATTCTTTTTCCATAATAGTTTCCTCACTTAATAATCCATTTTCCAATTTTGTGTTGTGCTGATTCCAGTATAACTTCCATAAACACTCCGATCCACAGAAAGAACAGCAAGATACCACTGGCAACTGCAAGTAAAGCAAACCGCTCCCATTGTCTGTACCAGAGCAGTGTTCCAATCAGCATAAAACCCAGAATGAGATTGACAATCCCTTTGCCGATGCAGTAGATTTCAACTACGATCTTTACCAGTAAATGGGCAGTGGCTAATAATAACCACACCGGTAACAATAAAATTTTTCCTGCCATTCTTAAAACAATCATAAGTACCTCCTTCAGTTTGCGTACTGTGGCATGTCGTGATTTACCGCTGCTTTATAATAACTTCCAATCGTTGATGGTGCATTAAATAAAGCAGCCAGCAAATATTGTTTTATGTTTCTGACTTTCGTAGTATTTTTATCCATGCACTCCAGCACATACTCGATATGCGAATAATTCAGTTTCAGTAATTTTCCCTTCACAAAGCCTGCCGGATAATATTCGCCGGCGATCCGTATCATATCCTTTTCAGTTTGAACGGTCTCCAGAATCAGCTGATATATTTCTTCTACCAGATCCTGCTCTCTGCTATATGTATGCAGTAAAACATCAAAATCAATATTTTTCTTTACCAGTTCAGCATAAGCATTGATTGTCTGTTCTTTTTGATCACATCGAATCCTATCGCCATCTGATTTGATATGATTCGATGTGATATTACTCTGATTATTATAATTCATATAAGTCTTATTATATAGCGGTACCGTTTTGGGAACCTCTTGCAGTCCGTTTTTGGGCACTTCTGAGGTATCTGTTTCGGCACCTCTGAGGTGCTTATTCATCACCTCAGGAGTTCCCATTTCGATACTTCTATGTACCACATCTTTTTCCTGTGAAGTTCCCATTTCATTACTTCTTTGACTACTCTGATGTGCCATAAAGCTCTTAACATATATAATGTTCGGCAATCCAAAGCCTCTCTTTTTCTTTTCAATCAGTCCGATTTTCTCCAATTCTGTGAGATAATCCATTGCTTTTTTCTTAGAGAATCCCAAGTCACTCTGTATCTCCGTGATCTGATAGATAATGTACACCTTGTTTTCTTCGTCAAGCCATTTATTTTTCATTGACAGTCCCATTCTATCCAGAAGTACCGAGTAAAGGACTTTAGCTGATAAAGACAGTGCGGAAAATGCTTCATCTAATAATAATATCCTTGGAATCCGGATAAAACTGAACTGATCAGCCTGAGTGCCATAATAGTATTCAAAATTCATACTGTTATCTCACCTCTTTTCCATTGATCCAGAAGTTCCAGAATTACACTTTCCATATCTTCTGCCGTATATTTATCAGAGAAGAAATTTCTCAGTTTTTTCTCTGACAATGTGATTTTCTGTTCCTGCTTCCTTCCAGGCTGGCTGTTTACCAGTATGGAAATCATTTTCGCCTGCGTCATCGGTTCTGCTTCAAGTGCTGTGCGGAGTGCCGCTACCTGAACTGCTTTAACCGTACCATTTTCTTTGATGTATTCAAATAACCATGTTTGAATCTCTTTGTCAATATAGGAAATGTCAACCGCAACGGTAAACTGCAGACGTTTCTTATCTACATAATCAAGAAGGTCTGGAATAAGTTCTGTTAGGCGGATATACCTTCTGACTTGGTTTTTACTTTCGCCAACTTGTTTTCCTATTGCTTCGGCTGTTTCTGACTTCCACCCAATTTGGGTGGAAGTGGAACTTGCAATATCATTTCTGGCACCTTGCCTCTTCATCGCATCCATTTTCATTTTATATGCAAATGCCTTTTCACTCGGAAGTAGTTCTTCTCGTTGGATATTGGCATCTACCATTATGACAATGGCTTCATCGTCTTCCATATCTCGCACAATGGCCGGTATTGTTTCCAGTCCTGCTTTTATCGCTGCGTGCATTCTTCGATGCCCGGATATCATCTCATAGCTGTTATTCTTATCTGGCCTTACTAAAACAGGTGTCAGCACACCATTCTGTTTAATACTCTCTACCAGGTCATCCATCTTATCGTCATCCAAAACCTTAAATGGATGATTTGCAAAGCTATGAATTCTGCTAATCTCAATATCTGTTGCACTTTCCTCACCGGACACTCCCAGCAGTTCATCTATACTAGGCATCTTTATTTTGTCTGCACTCTTACTCTTCATTTCCCAGTACCTCCTTTGCAATCGTCTCATATGCTTTCGCTACTTTTCCATTCAGGCAATGAGAAAAAATGCTGACACCTTCTGCACTTGTTTCAGCTGCTTTCACTGACATAGGAATCACCGTATCAAAAATCTCTATCTTTTCTCCATAAGCTTCACGCACTTTACCAGCCACATCTTTTGCATAGTTTGTGCGGAAATCTACCATTGTGAGAAGTATTCCTTCAAATACGAGCTGCCTGTTCAGACGTTTCTTCACCATTGCAATCGTATGTATCAGCTGCTGAAGACCTTTCACCGGAAGGTAAGCCGCCTGTACTGGAATCAACACGGAATCCGCAGCTACCAGCGCATTAATTGTCATTAGTCCCAGGCTTGGCATACAGTCAATCAAGATATAGTCGTACTTCGTTCTCACAGCCTCAATATATTCCTTCATAATCAGTTCCCTGCTCATCACATTCCCCATTGTTACTTCCAATGCAGACAATTCGATATTTGCCGGAAGCAGATCTACATTTTCTTTATGATGCAGAATGCCATCTGTGATCTCAAATTCTTTTTCATTGATGATAGCCATCATAATTGTGGCAAGTGTAGTTCCTATTTCGTCCGGTTCTACATAACCAAGACTTGCTGTAAGGCTCCCCTGTGGATCTGCATCAATCAGCAAAACTTTCTTTCCCTGTCTGGCAAGTCCAATTCCAAGATTTACGGTTGTGGTGGTTTTTCCAACTCCACCTTTCTGGTTTGATATTGCGATTACTCTACACATAATTTTCCTCCTATTTTGCTGCCGTTTTCTGCGATTTCCATTGATTTAACATGCTCAGTATCTCTTCTTTCATTTCTGCCGGGGTATATGATTTTGGGAAATACCGATACAGTTGTTCGTTGTTAAACATCACTCTGGTAATTTCCCCTTTTTTGATCTCACCCATGATCTCTCTCATTTTTGTTCCCGTCAGCTTTTTCTCACGGCTTAATTTCTTCATTCTCTGTGCCTGGGAAATGGATGGGACTGCCTGTGTATACTCCATAGCATCTATAAATTCCTTTTGTTCCTCTATCGTTAAATACGAAAGTTCCACAGCTGGGTTAAATGAAAGTTCACCGTTATCCAGCTTTTCCAGTAACTCAGGAATCAAATCCGTCAGTTTCAGATACCGCTGTACCTGTTTTGCGCTGTCACAAAATTCTTCACCAATGATTTCTACTGTCTTTTTTCCTTTCAACGGGTAGTCAGACTGGCTACTTTTTCTTCTTCCTCCGGTTCGCTTCATAGCTTCATTCTTCATCTTATAAGCAAAAGCCTTTTCACTGAATGTTATCTGCTGCCTCTGTAAATTGGAATCCACCATATTAATTACTGCTTCATCATCTGACATGACTCTGATAATGACCGGCACCTTCCTGTAACCAAACTTTTCAGCAGCTGCCTTTCTTCTGTGTCCGGAGATAATCTCATAAACACCATCTGGAATCGGTCGTACAATCAGTGGATTTATGATTCCGTATTTCTCAACACTCGCACTGAGCCGAATCATTTCCTGATCCATCCGAACCTTAAATGGATGGTTCCTAAAGGTCCGCAGACGTTCCAGCTGAATCTCTATAATTTTTTCGCCATCTTCTGGAACTGATGCCACTGTATCCATATCTTTCCTCCATTTCTTATCTGCAACAGAAAGAGCCTGTCCAGATAGATTTCTTTTTGAAATCTGATCCAAACAGGCTTACTGTTGACCTTAGTTTTCACTAAGCAAAGATTTTATTGTATTCACGCCTAATAACTTACCGCCGGATATTTCCCTTCCTCTTTTTTCTTATCTGAGCTTGAATTTACATCCACTTTCTCAAATAAACAGCTGGCTTTTCTCTTTTATTAGAATTTCGATTTATTTCCAGCTATTATACCAGCAGTGCGTTTTATTAGACAGCGGCTAATAGGATTCTTTCCGTATTAGCTGATATTCCATTCCATTTTCCACTTGAAAAAACAAAAAAGCGGAAATCATATTAGATATTTTTCTAATACATTCCGCTTTTGATAGGACGTCCCGTGCGGGAATCGAACCCACATCTAGTGCTTAGGAGGCACTTGTTCTATCCATTAAACTAACAGGACAAATACCGGATTTTTGGCTTAAAATCAAGGTTTTCAGCCATTTCAACGGCATTGGATTTTATGATTTAAAACTGACTTGCGTCAGCTGAATCAATCTTATATGATGAAATTTTTTGGTATGAAGCTATCGCCTTTTCCAAAAACGCATGTCCTCTTAATTGTGACATCACATAACAGAATCGAACTCAAATTCATTTTTCTGTTATACGCCGAGGCGATAACTCTGGTCACCGCTTAGGAGGCGAGTGCTCTATCCAGCTGAGCTATGACGACACATGCCGCAAACCCTTGATTTTACTGGGTTTCTGGGATTTTTCCCTTCGGCCATATATAAGATTATCAACTCTTTTTCGAGTTGTCAATCTACAGATTTTTTTGATTTGGTAACATTAGAACGTTCCCCAATTTGGGGAATGCTTTGTTGTCACCATTAGCATTTTTCAGAATAGATTCGAACTGAAAGTTGTTTTTCATTTTTTCCCTTTGGGGAATGCCTCGGTTTTCTCTTAGGAGGCGCCTGTTCTATCCATTAAACTAACAGGACAAATATCTCACAAATGAAATTGTACTATATCTTCTCCCAAAAAACAAGTCTTTTATTTTATCAAGTTTGCATCAAATCATTTATAATTTTTTACAATTCCCTTGACTTTCTTGGTCGTTATATACCCGAGTTGTCCCTGGTAATATGTGCATTCTACCCTGATGAAAAAACTTATCCCTGAGCAAAACTTTTCTATACAATACTCTGGAGCAAAATCACGTTATACTTTAGTATATATGTCATCAGAAACAACAACGAACTTATTTATAAAAAGGGGACCTTAACTAATGAAAAAGAGATTATTCATCGTAGTAAATGATGTTTTACCATTGCTTGACACCAGAGCAGCAGAGGGAAACAACACTGTTGTAGGTACAGAGCCTAATCTCAAAAAATACGATAAAGAAACAGCTATGAAAAATCTGCCGGAAATGGAAGCAGCTTTTGAGTTTCCACAGACAAAAGAATATCTTGATAAACTGGGGATAGTATATAAGGGAAATGGAATTCTCAAAAGGATTTCAGGAGATCTGCTTCCAGAAGAAGCAATGCACTGTTCCCTTTAAGAGATACGCAATTCTGGTTAAAAGATGTTTTGGAGGAAGCGGATAAAATTTTGGCACTTACTGACCCAAAATTAAAATCTTCAGAAAGCTGGTCAAAAAAGACGGACGAAATTCGCGAACTTCGCAAACAGTATAATTTTCTCCAGAAATTTGAAAAGACAATGGTATATGCAAATGGAAAAACCTTTATAGCAGAAGAATATTCCGCGAGTACAGAATTTGTAATCTAATGTTAACAAACAGCGCATGGAAGTATCAGACATTTTATTCTTTTGCCGATTTAAGTGAAGACGCTTTCGCAGATATTCTGGATAAGGCTATCTGGCATCCAGATACACCCGTAGTAGAGAACACCTTTGTAGACAAAAAAGTTTTTAAAGAACCTATTGATAAGAGCTTCAGCGTCTTGATCAAACAGACCAATAACCGTGAAAATGATCTGGAAGAAGCTCCCGACCTGGAGAACGCAGTTTTATATGTAAAATACGATCCTGAAACTGACGTTATCGAAATCTGTGACCACGAGAAAGCGCGTAAGGAATTCAACGAAATCATGCAGAAAGCTCTCCCATTCAACAGCATTAACAGATAAATCCGCCTACCAGTTGGCTACCCCATTTTTTGTAGCAAAGCGGCTATTCATAATCCGCTTCGCTACTTATATATATCTCTTCCTCCTTAAGTAGTATAAATAAGAAAGTCCCCACCCACTGCTTATTGCCTTTCGCAATTAAAGTAGTGGGTGGGGACTTTCTGTTCTTCCAGCAGAATTTTATCTTTATCTGCCGCCTGTATTTTAATATTATTTATCTGTCAGAAATGGATCTGTCCCTGAAGCCAGATATTACCTCGAAAGCGTCTTCCAATCTCCGGTTCACCCAGGAGGTCTTTTTTGTTGATGCAGATATCGAACTGCATGTTATTGCTCTCTACTGTCATCTGAATGAGTTCTTCATTTGTCACCTCATTGCGGGTATGATGGATTTCCTGGATTTCTCCCAGAATTCCATACCGGTCACACTGGATTCCATGAGGCATGAAATAAGAATCCACGATCGTAAAAATATCTTCATTTACGATCCTGTGGGAGATCATGGAATATGTATCCATGTCTTCCATCGTAAGGCTTTCCATCGCTTCCTCGTCACCATTTCTGGCTGCCGCAATCAGTGAACTACGATTCTTACTGGTTTCCTTCTCGACCTTTACTGCTTCTTTATCTTTCAGGATCGGAAGAAGAATACGTCCCTCATCTGCAAGGCCGGATAAAGTCAATGGTTTGTTCAAAACATTTCCTTTGCTTTTTTCGAGCATATATCTCGCGCCATTCTGCAGATAAAAGATCAGTGTAATTCCTATTCTCAGATCGTCGCAGGCACCTGCAAAAGATTCTTTGTCTGCATGCCGTTCTACTGTCACCGGTTCATTCGTTGTAATGCCGGTTCCCTTAAAGAAAGGATAATAATATTCCACGTGAAACCTGTTATCTTCATCGTACTGACCGCAAACAGTAATTCCGCAGTCGTATCCATAACTTTTGGAGAATTCAGCAAAAGTGCCGTCCGGATGGTCTGAAACCACGTTTTTTTCATCGTAGTTTCGAATCACATCCAGCAGGATTTCTTTCATCTCCGCACGTTTCTTTATTTCTGAAAAACCGACTGCTTTTAAATAGCTGTGCAAAAGTACACCTCCATATCCTTATGCGCGGGTCTTTTTCTCAATTTTCTTCATGCCGCCCATGTATGGCTGCAGTGCTTCCGGAATATTTACGGATCCGTCAGCATTCAGGTTATTTTCCAGGAATGCGATCAGCATTCTCGGAGGAGCTACTACAGTGTTGTTCAGTGTGTGCGCAAGATATTTCTTGCCATCTTTTCCATTTACACGGATTCTCAGACGACGAGCCTGTGCATCACCTAAGTTAGAGCAGCTTCCTACTTCGAAATATTTCTTCTGTCTTGGAGACCATGCTTCTACGTCAAGAGATTTCACCTTGAGGTCTGCCAGATCACCGGAGCAGCATTCCAGTGTACGAACCGGAATATCCAGAGAACGGAACAGATCAACAGTGTTCTGCCACAGTTTGTCAAACCACATCGGGCTTTCTTCTGGTTTGCAGACAACGATCATTTCCTGTTTTTCAAACTGATGGATACGGTAAACGCCTCTCTCTTCCAGTCCGTGTGCTCCTTTTTCTTTACGGAAGCATGGGGAATAACTTGTCAGTGTTTTTGGAAGTTCTTCTTCCGGAACGATCTGATCGATGAATTTACCGATCATAGAATGCTCACTTGTTCCGATCAGATACAGATCCTCACCTTCGATCTTGTACATCATGGCATCCATCTCTGCAAAGCTCATAACGCCTGTTACAACGTTGCTTCTGATCATGAAAGGCGGTACACAGTAAGTAAATCCACGGTTGATCATGAAGTCACGCGCATATGCGATAACTGCGGAATGAAGTCTTGCGATATCTCCCATCAGATAATAGAATCCGTTACCTGCAACACGTCTTGCGCTATCCAGATCGATTCCGTCAAAGCTTTCCATAATATCTGTGTGATATGGAATTTCATAATCCGGAACAACCGGCTCACCAAATTTCTCGATTTCTACGTTTTCACTGTCATCTTTACCAATCGGTACAGATGGATCAATGATGTTCGGGATAACCATCATGTTTTTGAGAAGTTCTTCTTCTACTTCTTTTTCTCTTGCAGAAAGCTCATCAATTCTTGCACCAGATGCAGCAACCTGTTTCTTAACCTCTTCTGCCTCTTCACGTTTGCCCTGACCCATCAGTGCGCCGATCTGTTTGGAAATCTTGTTTCTCTCTGCTCTGAGAGCTTCTACTTCCTGCTTGATCTCACGGTTTTCTTTGTCCAGTTCGATAACCTTGTCTACCAGTTCCAGTTTGCTGTCCTGGAATTTGTTTCTGATATTCTGTTTTACAACTTCCGGATTTTCTCTCACAAATTTAATGTCTAACATTTTTCTCCTCCTGAAAATAAGTGGTTATATCCATTTTATTTTTTCGTTGTTTCGCCTTCATTTACTTCACCAAGTCCAAAATTAACTGCCTTGCGAAGTGCTTCTACCTCTTCCTGACTAAGCATTACATAAGATTCACCCTTGACGATCTCTTTTAAATAAAGGAAGCAGTTATCACGACTGTGTACTGCATTCAGAATCAGACCTGTGTTTTCTCTGTCAAGAAGTGCCAGTGCAAAACTCAGTTTTCCTCCAACATCGTCAAATGCATCGTATTTTTCAACACCATACTTGCTGTAAAGTAATTTGAAATGTTTTGCCAGAGTGCGTATTGCCTTTTCATGATCCTCTTTTGCCTCAAAAAGATGATCGATCTGTGCAAATTTACGAACGAAAGTTTTCTCAAGTGACTGAGCATCGCTTCCTTTCATAAACATTTTATATTTTCGCTCCAGTCGAGTCAATCTCATATTACTGCTTACTGTAGACGCAATCAATACCAGAACTACAATAAGCAAAATAATGATAACAATTCCAGGATCAATACCAATACTATCAAAAATTGTACTCATATCATACCCCTTTTATTTTATCTGATAGATTCAAATAAATCTATAATTCTCTCAAGGTCATCTCTTGAATAGTATTCTATTTCTATCTTTCCCTTATTGTTCTTCTTTCTGTGAATAAATACACGTGTTCCGGTAATATTCTTCATCTTTTCTTCAAGACTTTCATAAATTGCATCTTCCGCCGAATCAGATGACGAAGTTTCTTTTTTCTTTGATGGGTTTAAGATTGTCTTTACCAGCTTTTCTGTCTCTCTTACGCTGAGCTTCTCATCAAAAATCCGCATTGCTACAGAATACTGTTTCTCTACATCTGAGATAGCAAGCAATGCACGCGCATGTCCTGCTGAAATCATTTCATCCACCATCATCTGCTGTACTCTCGGATCCAGTTTCAACAGACGAAGAGAGTTTGTTACAGCTGTCCTGCTCTTGGATACTCTCTCTGCGATTTCATCCTGTTTCAGATTAAATTCATCAATCAGACGTTTATATGCCATTGCTTCCTCGACAGGATTCAGGTCTTCTCTCTGAATGTTCTCTATCAGGGATATCTCCACAATTTCCTGGTCGGAAAATTCTTTGATGACAACCGGAATTTCTTTCAGTCCAGCCATCTTTGCTGCACGCCATCTCCGTTCTCCTGCGACAATTTCATAATAGTCCTTCTTGTCAGATACGAGAAGCGGCTGCAGAACGCCATACATCTTGATAGATTCAGACAGCTCAAGGAGTGCATCTTCATCAAATTTCTTGCGTGGCTGTTCACGATTCGGCTCTACTTTTGAAATTTTTACAATCGTTTCGCCCTTTACAACGGACTGTTCTGTTGTTGATTTCGTACTTGCTGTATTTGTCTTTGGCTTAGAACTTCTTACAGTTTTAGGTTTTTCCTGTGAAACCTTTTCCGGAAAAAGTGCATCCAGACCTCTTCCAAGTCCTGATTTTTTTCCTGCCATTATTTATCCTCCCTGTTAATAACTTCTTCAGCTAAAAGGCGATAAGCTTCTGCACCGGCAGATCTTGAATCATATATATTGATAGGCTGTCCGTAACTTGGTGCTTCTGCAAGTCTTACATTTCTCGGAATAATGGTCTTATAAATATTCTGTTGAAGATTATCCTTTACATTCTCGACTACCTGTAAAGAAAGATTTGTTCTGGCATCATACATGGTAAATACAACGCCTTCCATTGCAAGTTTCTTATTTAATCTGTCTTTTACAAGATCAATCGTATGTATCAGCTGAGAAAGGCCTTCCAAAGCATAATACTCACACTGTATTGGAACAAGGACAGAAGTTGCAGCTGTTAATGCATTGATTGTCAGCATATTCAAAGACGGCGGACAATCCAAGATAATATAATCATATTTTCTTCGAAGTTTATCCGTAATTCCCTTTAAAATATACTCTTTATCATCCACACCAATCAATTCGATTTCTGCTCCGGATAAATTTATATTGGATGGAATTAAATCAAGATTTTCCACTACATCTTTTATAACTGTTTTTTTAATGTCAGCTTCTCCAAGAAGCAATTCATAAAGCGTATTTTCTACGCCATTTTTATCAACGCCTAACCCACTGGTTGTGTTTCCCTGCGGATCTATGTCAATTGCCAGAACTTTTTTCCCTTTTTCAGCAAGGCATGCAGAAAGGTTAATTGCCGTTGTAGACTTACCAACACCGCCTTTCTGGTTGGCTACTGCTATAATTCTTCCCAAAGTTCACCCTCCTTTCAAAATCATTTACGACCTATCAATTATAGCACTTTTGCCTTTAATGTTCCACATAATGTTTCACGTGAAACATTAAAATTTAGGGAAATTTTCATCAACGAATTGTTTATAATTTACAAGTTACAAATATATCTTTCTATATCATCTATCTTACAGCGCGTCCGTCAATGTTTCACGTGAAACATTTTATAAGCGTGAAACATACAATATTAATCATTTCTGTTTCATCTATTTTGAACAGTCCTGGTAAAGTGCATCACGAATGAGCTTTGTCGGCATCTTTTAGTTTACATAATATTGGTTCATTAAGAAGCGTCGCCTCACATGTCTTTCTATTAAATACATTTGTCTTTTTTCTTTCCTTTTCCCTAATGCCTGATATCTTCTTTCATCTTCCCATTTTTCCCTTCTATCTGCTTCATCACACGCTTTTTTCCCTGTATATGCCTCCTCTCTGGCACCTTTTTCCACATAATTGTATATTTTTTTAATAATTATTCACCTGTGTTGATAATAAAACACCGCCACCTGAGTCCTGTCCCTTAATTGCAGTTTATCTAATATGGCACTCAGATAATTTCGGATAGTTCCTTCGCTCAAAAACAGCTCTGCCGCAATTTCTCTGTTGCTGTATCCATCAGCGATCAGACGGATAATCTCCTGTTCCCGTTCGTTGATCCCATAACTACTGTAATCGAACTTTTCTTCCTTCCTGATCAGATCTGGTATTTTAGATACGATTTCTTTTCCAAAAACCGTCTGCCCTAAATTTACCGCCTGCAGCGCAGGAAGAATACTGGCATAATCCTGTTTTAAGAGGTATCCTTTTGCCCCTAACCGAAGTGCTTTTACTATATATTCATCATCCAGAAATGTCGTCAAAAGCAGGATTTTTGCCTCCGGATACTCCTGCAGAATATGTTCAGAAGCCTCCAATCCGTTCATTCCTTTCATCCGAATGTCCATCAGCAGTACATCCGGGCAATACTGTCTGTACAGTCTGCACGCATCCTCTCCATCGATTCCAGTTGCAGCCACTTCAACGTCCCCATTGATCTGTAAGATCGTCTTCAACGCTTCTGTAACCAGACAATCATCATCTACAATTACTATCTTCATCTTAATTTTATCCTCATTTTTACTGTTCTAATCCTGTTGTTTTGGAATTACGGCAAATATCCGAAATCCATTTTTTCCATTGATCTGCAAGGTTCCTCCAAGTGATGTCACCCGTTCCTGCATATTTTTTAATCCTATTCCTTTGCTGTCTGCTTCCTTTTCTGAATATCCTTTTCCATTATCTTCGATACAAAGCTGATACAATGCCGGATGTTCTCTGAGTACTATTTTTACAGCTGTCGCATTACTGTGTTTTATAACATTCGACAGTGCTTCTTTTATAATTGCCGCAAAGCAGTATTTAATTTTATTGGGTATTATTTCGGACATATCGTATTCCATCGTGCAATTTTCAAAGTCCTTTATAATTCCCTCTGTTATCTCTCTGAGAGTTTCAGATTCATCATGAAGATTATGTACGCTTGAACGTATACTGTTCATAGCAGAATTCAGTGATGTGTCCAGTCCTTCCAACAGACTTTCCATATTCTTGTCCCGATTTAAGGTCTTTGCCGCGCCGGTTAATAAGATAGTCCTTGAAAGCAAATGTCCTACATTATCATGGATTTCGCGGGCAATTCGGTTTCTCTCACGAAGTGTTGCCGCATAAATTTCATAATTTTGTTTTTCCTGCAATGCTTTGTTTTTTTCTGCAAGAAGCAGGGTACGTTCTTCGCTGTCATCTTTTATTCTTCTTATTTCAAAGTACATTTTGTCGTACTTTATTGCATCAGTCGCTAATATCCACGCTAAAGCCTCTATAATCAGTAATATAGTTGTCATTATTGGCAAAGAAGCGTCATTTTTTATCAGTATTATTGTTCCCAGAAACCCTCCTGAAAGTGTCGTCACCGTCTCCTGTTCTCTTACGAGAATATAGATCAATACGGGACAGAACAATCTTATTTCCGGCATTACAAAAAATGATACCGCAAATATACTCCATAATAAGATTTTGGTGTATTTCCTGTCAAAGAAGTAACTGCCACATATTAATATCATTGTCTCTAGCATTGCCAGTACCAGCCCTCTATTCAGGCTGAGTGTACATAATGGCAGGATTCCTCCCAGAAAAAGTATTCCTGTATCTCGAAAATACCTCATCACTCAATTCCTCACTATTTATTGATACTACTGCAAACAATTACGTAAAAACATCTCTGTTCAGAATCATTATAATATATTCCCCTGCTACATACAAAGTGACAAATGTCACGTCTCTTTGGTGACATCACGCACTTGGTATTCTTTCTGATTTCTTTTATAATTATTTTATAACCTCAAATTATATGAAACCGGAGGAACTATTATGATTCATATAGAAAATCTTGTAAAACGATATGGAGATCTGGTCGCTCTGAATCATCTGAATCTGGATATCAAAGAAGGAGAGATCTTCGGTCTTCTCGGTCCGAACGGTTCCGGCAAAACAACTGCTATCAACTGTCTCCTTTCTCTGCTGAAATATGATAAGGGTGACATCGAGATCTTCGGGCAGAAAATGACGCCTGACAACTACGAAGTCAAGCAGCAGATTGGTATCGTATTGCAGAATGTCGCTGTTTTTGATGAACTGACCGTATACGAAAATATTGATTATTTCTGCGGTCTGTACATACACGATAAAAAACGCCGCAGGGAACTTGTAGAAGAAGCAATCCGGTTTGCCGGACTAGAAGATTACTGTAAAGTACGCCCAAAGAAGCTTTCCGGCGGTCTTCTCAGAAGGCTCAATATTGCCTGCGGGATTGCTCACAAACCACGACTTATCATCCTCGATGAGCCAACTGTCGCCGTAGATCCGCAAAGCCGCAATAAAATCCTGGAGGGCATTCAGGAATTAAACCGCCAGGGTTCTACGATCATCTACACTTCACACTACATGGAAGAGGTCGAACAGATCTGTACACGAATCGCGATCATGGATCACGGACGCGTCATCGCATCCGGAACCACTGAAGAATTAAAGAAAATGATCAAAACCGGCGAAACGATCACCGTCGAAGCTCTTCTTCTGACCGAAAAGCAGCTTCAGGATATCCGAAATCTTCCCCATGTATTTGATGTACATTATGAAGATCAGATCCTCACTCTTCGCTGCACCGATGCACAGCATAACCTGATCCGGATTCTGAATTACCTCCAGAGCCAGAATCTCACATTTGGCAGGGTTTTCTCTGAACTTCCTACACTGAATGATGTATTTCTTGAAATAACGGGAAAACAGCTTCGTAATTGATGTATAATTATGCATTATTATGTATATTTTTAAGAAAGGATCTTTTCTATGCTGCATTTAATAAAATATAACCTTCTGGTCAAGCTGCGAAATTTTAATATGGTCTTCTGGCCGCTTGTTTTTCCGCTGATCATGGCCACTTTTTTCTTTTTTGCATTTGGAAATCTGAATGACGCGGACTTTGAAACCGTGCAGGTCGCACTTGTAAAAGAGTCTGCCAATCCTGTATTTGTTTTTTTCCTTGATCAGATTCAAAGCGGAGATTCTGAACTGATCGCTCTTCATGAAATGAGTGAAAAGGATGCGCTTGACGCATTAAGTCAGAAAAAGATCTCCGGCATCTACTATGAACAGGCTATCCCAGACCTTACACTCAATGGACAGGGAATTCCTGAGAGCATTCTACAGTCCGTCCTGGAAAGTTATGAAAACAATCTGCATACGCTGCAGACCATCCTGAAAAAACATCCTTCCGGACTTCTCTCCGCTCTCCGGCAGATGTCAGATACAAAAGACCTTGTCCGGGAAGTCTCTCTCGGCGGCAAAACAATAGATGGGAATTCGCAGTTTTTTTACGCTCTGGTCGCAATGGGATGTCTTTATGGATGTTTTATCGGCTTTGGCTCTGTGATCACTTTACAGGCCAATTTAACGGCTCTGGCGGCACGTCGCTGCATCACGCCTACCCACAAGCTGAAACTGATCCTTTCAGAACAGATTGCCTCTTTTCTGCTGGGGTACGCAGATGTGATCGTTCTGCTTCTGTATCTGCGAAATATCCTGAACCTAGATTTTCAGGGACAGTTCGGCAAAATGTTGATTATTTCTCTGTTCGGAAGCCTGATCGGTGTATCTATGGGATTGTTTATCGGAAGTCTTAGCAGACTGAATGAAGGCATCAAGATCGGAATCATGCTCGCAATCTCCATGTCCTGCTGTTTTTTGTCAGGACTTATGAACGGCTCTATGAAAGACACCGTAGAAAAACACGCTCCGATCATCAACAGGTTCAATCCTGCTGCACTGATCTCCGATGCTCTTTACTGTATTAATGTATATGACGATGCCTCACGCTATTACAGAAATCTGATCACACTGATCGTCATGAGTGCCGCGCTTGTTCTTGCTTCATTCTTGCTTATCCGGAGGGAACGTTATGACAGTATTTAAAGGATACTTAAAAATTTTAAAGAAAAATCTCGGAATGCTTCTGATATATCTGGTGATCTTTTTTGCAATTGCCATCGCACTTCAGGCTTCTGCCCGCAAAGAGCATCTCGGTACTTTTGAAAAGACACGGATCAATGTTGCCGTCGCAGACAGAGATCAGAGCGAACTTTCCCGGGGTCTTATCAGATACCTCAGTACTATCCACAATGTATCTGAAATCTCCAGTGAACCATCCGTTATGCAGGAGGAACTTTTTTACAGAAATACATCTTATATCGTGCAGATCCCGGAAAATTTTTACCAGACATGTATTGAAGAGGAAGAACCTCTCTCCGTCACCAAAGTCCCTGGTTCTTATACCTCTTTTTACGTAGATCAGCAGATCAGTACATGGATCAATTCCATACGTACTTATACAGCCGCAGGTTTTTCCCTTAAGGAAGCCATGGATGCATCCATGGAATTGCCTGCCTCGGAAGTAACTATGTACAAAGGTACGGAAAATAATCTTGAAACACCACCTTATATTTACTATTTCCGCTATGTTCCTTATCTGTTTCTTGCTGTGCTCAGTTATTCCATGGGGTATGTTCTCCTGGCTTTTCAAAAAGAAGATATCCTGAAACGAATGCGCGCCTCAGCAGTCTCGCTGCGTCGTCAGAATATGGAAGGACTGCTCGCAATGTTTATGCTCGGAGCTGTACTCTGGCTGATCTCAGTCGCAGGTGTCTGTGTCCTTTTTGATAAGGAGTTCCTTACTTCTCCTCTGATCGGATACTATATTCTGAATACGGCACTGATGCTTGGTATTGCACTTTCGCTCTCCTATCTTGTGGGGATTTTTGTCAAAAACAGCAATATGCTGAATGGAATCTCCAACCTGCTTTCACTGGGAATGTGCTTTCTGTGCGGAGCATTTGTCCCAATGAGTATTATGAACAAAAGCGTCCTTAAGATTGCTCAGTTTCTGCCGGTCTACTGGTATGAATCTATAAATGAAACACTTGCACAATACAAAACCCTGCCCGTTCCTGTTGCAGAAGAAATCTGGAAATCCATGGGAATCGAAGCTATGTTTATTGCTGCCTTTGTATTTATGATTCTGGCGATTTCGAAGTATAAACAGCAGGGCTGATATTTTCTCCTCAATTTAAAAAAAGCCCCGTGGCTGGCTGAATTTGTTTATCAACTGTTCAGTCAGCTACAGGGCTTGTGCATTAAAAGAAAATTCCAACCTGTTCCAGAAAATGTTCCGGATCCTCTACCTGTGGAAAATGTTTTGTTTCGTTAAGAGTAACTGTTTCCACAGATGGGTTAATGTTCTGATAAGCTTCTACTGTCGCTTCTCCATTGTTCTCAGCTTCACCCTCTACAATATAAAGACTGTTATCAATCTCTTTCAGTGCACGGGTGATATCGATATTCATGTATTTTGATATTTTGTTTGCATATACATTCTTTGCATAACATCCGCCTTTGTGGGCAGCCTCATAATAAGCGTCCTGAAGATCGCGAAGCGGGTGGAATGGATCAAAGGCAAAGTTCTCAATAAACTCGTTATTGATCGCGGCTCTGGACACAACCATATGGTAAACCAGAGTACCAAATACCGGAACTTCCAGACACTTGCGGAAAATTTTATCTTTCTTTGTCGGCATCTGTTTCAGGACTCCCGGACTGACCGGATTGACCATCATGATCTTGTTGAACAGTTTTTCTTCATTGCGGCATGCCATAATAACAAAGGATCCTGAATAACCGCTGACGATCACATCGGTTTTCTCTCCGATCACATTTTTGATGAAATCGCAGATGCTCTGAACATATACATAATTTGTATAAGTCATACCTGGTTTCTCGGAACGTCCACAACCTGGAAGGTCTATGTTATACACGGTATGCTCCAGTGCAAGATCATCCTCTATCCTGCTCCATTCATATCCGGAACCGCCTGGAAGCATATCATGGATCAGAAGGATCGGGCTTCCTTTGCCTTTTCTTGTATAATAGATATCACCAAAACGCCAATGGTAATAATTTTTGCCATTTGTATCAAGCATTTCCTTCAGACCTGCTGATGCCGCAACCACTTTGTTCGCAATGTGGATGATAGCTGTTGTCGTTGTTGCCAGTGCTGCGAGAGTTATCAGTCGTTTACCGTGTTTATTCATGTTTTACCTCCCTTTTCATGTCTGAGTAGCCTTATTATACGACAAACAAAAAGGTTTTACAATCTATAACAAATAAAGAAGTTTCTGCACATCTTCCATTCTGGTTGCCCAGCTTGTGGCAAATCTGACTGCTGTATGAGAAGCATCTGTTTTTTCCCAGAAGCTGAACTGCACATCCTTTCGAAGTTCCTCCAACCGTGTATCCTCAAGGATAATAAACTGCTGATTTGTTGGAGACTCCAAAAGAAATCTATATCCTTTTTCCTGTAGACCTTTTTTCAGAACTGCTGCCGTTTCGATCGCATTTCTGCCGATTTCTTTATAAAGCTCATCGGTAAAAAGTGCATCAAACTGCACTCCCACAAGCCTTCCTTTGGCAAGCAGTGCTCCGTGCTGCTTTACTCTTGTGAGAAAATGCTTCGGCATGCTGTCTCCCGTGAATACAACTGCCTCACCGCAGAGTGCGCCTGCCTTGGTCCCACCAATATAAAATACATCGCAGAGTTCTGCAATATCCTGTAATGTCACATCTGTTTCTGCCGCGGCAATTCCATAGATCAGTCTTGCACCGTCAAGGTACAGGGGCATTTTGTATTCTCTGCATACGGCTGACAACTCTTCCAGTTCTTTTCTGGAATACAGGGTTCCATACTCTGTCGGATGAGAAATATAGACCATCCCCGGAAAAACCATATGCTCGTGATTCTCATCTCCATAAAATCTCTCTGCCAGTTTCCGAAGATCTGCTGCACAGATCTTGCCATCCTTCTGTGGAAGTTCCAGAACTTTATGTCCGGTAAATTCGATTGCACCGGCCTCATGTGTACTGACATGTCCTGTCTGAGCCGCTACAACGCCCTCATATGGCTGCAGAAGTGTGTCAATGACAATCTGATTGGTCTGCGTTCCTCCTGTCAGCAGAAAGACTTCTGCGTCCTCACAGCCGCAGGCCTTCTTAATCTTCTCCTTGGCTGACTCGCAGTAGTGATCCATGCCATAACCGGCAAGCTGCTCCATATTGGTGTCAATCAGGTGCTGAAGAATTTTTTCATGCGCACCTTCTGAATAATCATTTACAAAATATAACATCTCTGATTCCTCACTTTACAATAAAATCAGCTTTATTTTATCACTGCGCATTCTTTTGTGCCACCAGTAAATCGATAATTCTCGGATCTGTGTCCTCCCTGCCAGAAAAAACTGTATATTTCAATAACGCATCTGCATTCTTTTTGCCGATATATTTCTGTTTGATCGCATACTTTATAAGTTTCCAGTCATTTCGCTGTATAAGCCATTCCGTTATCGGATCTGTTTCTTCCCGAAGCTTATCCGGAACCGCATAGCGCATCAGACGCTTCATCCACTTTCCCGGCATGATCCTTTTTCTCGGATCCTCTTTTGATACCTGCGCCATGTACTGATGTATCGCTGCAAAATTTTTCTTCATGCCGGATCTCTGCCGGATTAGATCAAGGGTAAAGACTCCCTGTTCCATAAACTCTTCCACTCTGTCTGTCACATCATACGGACCATATCTGCACACCAGATTCATAAAATACGATACATGATTCTCTACATCTTCCAGATTCCATTCTTCTACATGTCCCCAGCCCAGTTTTGATCTTGGAATTTTCAGTTTCCGATTCCTCTTATAATCTATGATCCTATCCAGATAACCGATAAGTTTTCCCTGAATATCCTGTACTATTATACTGGCGGTTTCCGGTCCCATATATCGTTCAAACATCTTAAAAAAAGCAAAATTTTCTGTATGCATATATTTCTGCAAAACATAAAAACTTCTTTTGATCTGTCCGCCCTGTTTTTTCCTTTTAGCCAGCCATCTGAGATACGTCCGGAGTTCGCGCGCGCCTTCTTTTGGATCAGGATGGTTTTCCATATATCGCTGCAGTAATGGTTGATTTCGGCCTTCATAGATTGCTGACATTCTTACCAGATCTGTTACTTCCGGTATTGTTCTTATCATAAATTCTGTCAGTCCCTTTGTGGAAAGTGCAATTGCACATTCCAGTGCAGGACTTCTTCTGACGGGCTGTTTCTGTGCCAGTTTCCGAATCTGTCTTTTCTTTCCAGCTATAACTGCTTCCGTCAGACTGCCATCTACATAATAAAAACTGGCATCATCAAAAGAAGTTATTCTTGTTCTTTCTTTTGCATTCACAGCCTCGTAAGCATCCTGATCAATTACTTCAAAGCGGTCCTCTTCCATTTCCAGCTCCTTCTCATTGAGTTTTTACGGATTTCTCCACAGACTGCTGCTTATGCCCGGTCATTTCTTCTGTCAGCAGTTCAATGATCCAATCATCTGTTTCCACATTTTTCAGAGAAAAAGCATATTCCAGAAGTTTCCCTGCATTTTCTTTTCCGATATATTTCTGTTTGATCGCATACTTTATGAGTTTTCTGTCATTTTTCTTTATGATCCATTCTGTAATCGGATCGGTTTCTTCCCGAAGCTTATCCGGAACTGCGTAGTGCATCAGCCTCTTTGTCCATTTTTTCTGTATGATACTTTCCTTTTGTCTGCTCTCCGGCATCTCCACCTCATACTGATGCAATGCCACAAAGTTCTTTCTTACACCGGACTTTAATTTTATCATGTCCAGCACGTACACACCGTCATCCACGAAATCATAAACTTTATCCGAAACATCAACCGGACCATATTTCTGTGTCAGCAGCATAAAATACTGAACACAATTTATGGCATCTGGTTTATCCATATCATTCAGATCATCCCAGTTCAGGTTTATCCCGGAAAAACTGTAACCAGCCAGTTCATCTGTTATTTCTGATTCCAGATACTCAAGAAGTCTTCTCTGTATATCTCTGATGATCTGATCAGCATATCCGGATTCTCTCATCCAGTAGGTACGCAGAAATATTTTGAAAAACCGAAAATCTTCTGTATAACTATCCTTTTTCCGTACATACAGTCTTCTTTTTATTTTTTCTTTCCGCTTTTTCTTTCCATTCAGCCATTCCAGATATGCCCGAAGTTCTTCGTGTACCTCATCCTCATAATGATTTCTGATATATTGTCTTAACAGTGGAATATTCTGTGCCTCGTAAATAGCAGACAGCCGTACCTGATCTGCCAGATCTCTGCACTTTTTTATAAATTCCTCACTGTGTTTTTCATCCATAAAAGCAATGGTGCTCTCCAGTTCCGAACTCATGATAATGGTTCCGTCTTTTATATACTTTTCTATCCCATTCTGATCTTCATAGTTTGTTCCAGAGAATTTCAAGCCCATTTTTACTCCTGTCTGTCAGTCAACTCTTGTCATTTTCCTTTTATTCTATATACTTATGTAAAATTCTGCCTCTGACTGGATGACGCAGTTTGCGTAATGCTTTCGCTTCAATCTGCCTTATACGTTCTCTGGTTACGCCAAATTTCTGGCTAACTTCCTCCAGTGTATATTCTTTTCCATCTGTCAGCCCATATCTCAGCCTGAGGATTTCTTTTTCTCTCGGAGCCAGTGTATCCATCACCTGATCCAGTGCCTCAGCAGCTTTATGAATGTCTATTTCTTTCTCTACTTCTTCCATTTCTGTAATGAATTCTTCTGGCACGTCATTTGTATAGCAATTGCTTTCTTCTATATAGTTTTCTGCAAAATACTGCTCCATGGATTCTTCCGGAATCATTGCATCCATAGCAATTTCTATCGCTTCCGCTGACAGATTCGTTTCCTTCCGAAGAAGTTCAAATGCTTCCTTCTTCTCTGATTCTTTAAGATTTCCAGGTTTATATCCATTATCTCTCAGTTTACGGTATACTTTAAAGTAATTTCCTTTTGGGCCAGCCGGATAATGCATTGTCTTCCTTGTTGTTTCCTGATTTCTGTCAAATCTGCTTATGATATAAGTGTGTGCATATTCCTCAAATATACCGCATCTGTCAATATTGTAGTTGTTTGCTGCCACAACAAGCCCTATATGCGCTTCCGAAATTGCATCTATGATATTCATTTCGTGCTCTTCCGCTCTTTGTAAACCCAGTCTTACCGCATATCTCGTATACAGTTCTATAAGCCTTTCCGTTGCTTTTTTGTCCTTTTTTCTCAGCCCGGCTTCCAACTGCTGTATTTCCTCATCTTCCGGAAGTTCGATTTCTCTTACTTCGTCTATGAATTCTTCCATGGACGGATCCATTTCTACTACTTTTTTATAAATTTTTTCATAATCTACGTTTGCATATGGTCTGTAGCTGATATTACTTCTCACTAACCTGTTCCTTTCTTTTTGAATAGTATTTATTAATTTTCGGGTTCCCTGTGCAAAAGCTGTTTGTATCTTATCTTTCTGCCAGCAGCAACTGAACAATTCGTGGATCTGTTTCTGTATTTTCCACAGTGGCTGCATACTCCAGAAGTTTGTCTGCATTTTCCTTCCCAATATATTTTTGTCTGATTGCGCGTTTTACAAGTTTCCAGTCATCTCTCTGTATGATCCACTCTGTGACCGGATCGGTTTTCTCCCACAGTGTTTCCGAAACTGCATATCGCATCAGGCGTTTCAGCCATTTCCCACGCATGATTCCAGCCTTTGCATTATCCTTTGGCATCTTTACTTCATACTGATTCAGCTTCACGAAGTTTTTTCTTATGCCAGATTTTAATCTTATCATATCCAGTGCAACGATCTCACCTGATATGATATCCTGTACTTCATCTGTGATATCAAGCGGTCCATATTTCTTTGTTAACGACATGAAATATCGGACACAATTTATAAATTTAGATTCTGTCATATCATCCAGATCATCCCAGTTCAGGTTTGTCCAAAAGATTTCACACATCTCACCTTCTGCCATTATCGTTCTGCTCAGATAGTCCAGAAGTCGTCGCTGAATATCCCTTATGATTATTATGTCTGGCTCTCTTTCTATTTCAAAGGTTCGAACAAATAATTTAAAAAACCAGAAATTTTCGTTCTCGTTATATGCGTTCCATTCGTACAGCTTTCGTTCTATGCTTTTTTTGTCTTTTCTCCTGTTATTCAGCCATTCCAGATAAGTTCTCAGTTCCTGTAGATCCCGGCTACGGTGTGTTTTTATGTAATATTTCAGCAGGGTGGTATTCTGAGCCTCATAAATGGCAGATAACCGCACCTGTGATGCCAGTTCTCCGTATTCTTTTATAAATTTCTCAGTACGTTCTTCGTTCAGAAAAGCAATCGCACTTTCCAGTCCCGGACTCATTATGACTGGCTGTTCTTCCACAAATTTTTCAGTTTCAGCCTGATTGTTTAACAGAATCGCAGCCGTCAGTGGTCTTTCCACATAAAAGAAGGATCTTTCTCCCATTAAAGTCTCCCATGACCAGACCTCTACTTTTATTGCTCCTGGACACTCATATGCGTCTTTAAAGATATCCCAGTGTATATCGTCTGTTTTCATTTGCAGGCATTGTTCCAGTTGCTTTTCATCTTGAATTTTAAATGACCAGTCCATATCGTCTTCCGGCCATTCTCTGTCTTTTTCCATCAATATAGATGATCCCCCGTATGATTCTATTTCAGATATTTGTGCGTTTCCTGGTTTTCCTGATTTTAAAGGTATTCTTAAAGACATTTTTCCTCCCTGCTATGGCGGCACCTGCCTGTGCCGCTACAATCTCTGTAAACTGGTAAACCTGTTTCATGATCTTACCAGATTCTGAGCATCTGCTCATAGATCAGAATTTCTTCCATATTCACATTTCGATTATCGTGATAGTGTCCGAAGAACCATTTCTTAAAACTTGTATTCTGGCGGATTTTTTCGTGATATTCTGTAAGAATATCCGTCTTGTACAACCCGCCTCCAAGTAAGGTCTGCGTACTCGATGCACAGCAATGTGTTACAATAAAATCCACTTTGTTATCATGTGCTGCCAGGTTCTCGATTCCTTCCTGCATCTCTTCTTCGGATGGAAGTTCCTGCTTCCACCAGCTCACATGATTTATTCGGTACGGATACCAGCCCCGATCCAATTCCTTCTTTTTTTTCTTAAAATCAGGATCATCCGGTTCAAGGATGCCTCCGGCAATATCATGACTGCTGGCTCCGCCAAATGCAAATATGCTTTTTCCATCAATTTCAAACACCTGTCCACGCATCAGATGAATGACGGACGGCCGTATCTTGTGAACCTTGCCCCCGTGCCATTTTTCGATCGGATAAGCATAAAGCCGGTCAAAATTCTCGTGATTCCCATCCACAAATAATGTTGTAAATGGTCTGTTCTCCAGCCAGTCCATGAGCTTTGCTTCTCTGCTGCTTTCTTCGTTTCTATTCCAGACACCGCCAAAGTCACCACAGATGATCACACAATCATCCTTGGTCATTTCTTTTTGTTCTGGAAAAACATCTATATTGAATCTTTCAAAATCCTGGTGGCAGTCGCCCGTTATATATATCATATTTCATCACCCTCCTGCATTTTACATCCGGTGCAATCTGCATGTTCCATATAAAACATGTAGAGAAATGCAAACACATCCGGATCATTCAGATCCATCTCGACTACATCCTCTTCGTCAGATTTCCATAATGTTTCATCATCCTCTTCTTCAAACATCTCTTCATTGGATTCGTCAGGCTCTTCGCTTATAAGATTCAAAAGGGAAGCATCATCATAATCGAACTCATCTGTGAAGATATCCACGTCTGAATCATCAATGTCCTCATCTTCTTCATACCAGTGATCTTCGCTCCATACGTCTTCCATGTAATCATGGACAGATTTTCCCGCCCACATATCGGGATTTTCGAACCAGCTACGCAGCTCTCTTGCCTCTCTTTCCACTTCTTCCAGTTCGTCGTCCGGGATGTCCTCAAATAAGTCATCACGCTCGTTCATTTCTTCTGCTAAATATTCTTCTCTCATAAAAAAAGTCCTCCCCAAACATTTGAAATCTGCTCTGTTTTATTGTTCGCTATAAGTATAACATTCGCCAACAAACAAATCCAAAGGTTTGCAGAAAAAAGTTTTTTCAGGGTAAAACTTTTTTGCTTAAGAACAGATTTCATATATTCCGGGGAGGAATCAGGTCATATGGGTAAAAAAATATCAAGGTATTTCCAGAATTTTTTTTACCTGGTTTTTAAATTTTTTTTCGTTTGTTTCCATTGCTTCTTTAAAGGATTTGAAGCTATTATTTTTACTTTCTTGACTGTGCGGTATATACAGGGGCAGAAGATAAAACTTCTCTTCTTCTCTGTCTTTTTCATCCATTATTGCATATTCGTAGTATTCATGTTCACTGTGAGAAGAATTTTTATCTGGACAGGGGCAGAATATTCCTGCTTTGTTACATCTGAACCGATACATATATGCCAGTATCTGGAAACAGTCTTCTCTTACGCTTTTTTCATTAAAATTGCCATTTTGAGCAGCATCACTCCAGGCATTTTTATATTTCGCGTCCAGGATCAGCGCAGGTTTGGTTTTATTTCCTTTTTTGTAAATACACAAATCTGGTTTTAATTTACGTTGTGATTCTTCATCTGGTATTCTGAAGAATGTCTCTCTTTCATTCTGTGGTTGGAAAGTATCCGCAATCTATTCCCTACGCCCTAACTGCCACTTATCATGCTTCTTAATTTGCCGCACGGCTACAGCGTACTGCAGTAGCCGTGCGGGCGGTATGATGAATCGGATACTTTATGTTTGTGAAATATAACGCAGGATCTCAGCGATGGGTATTCTGGATTATGTATATACCATACATGCCTTGTATTCCGGGACATGATAGATTTTATCTGGATCATTTTCTGCTCTTTGATTTACCAGTACAATTTTTGCCTTCGGATATTTCACTGCAATACATCCCAGTTTTAATATGGAAATGCCCACACAAATCTTTCCCTTACCGGAGCTTCGTCCTTAAACAATGGACCAATAAGCCGCTCTTCCGCACTATATATATAAGGACTTTTTTCATATATTCCAAAGATATCAAGATATTTTATGACTTCCGGATGGTGCAGAAATTGTTCTTCTTCGCTGAATTCAGATTCGACCAGATTCATAAATCCCCTGTCTATTTCTTCATCTGATTCAAAAACCCAGTCGTTTTTCACATCCCTTTTCCATTCGTCTCCATAAGTTCTGATAATAATAAAACTCATTCATTTCCCTCTCCAATATACACTCTGCTGTTCACATACTCTCTTCCTTCATCTTTAAAAACCGGGATATCCTTGTCAATCACCCAATGCATTCTCACCGTTCCCGGTTCAACAGAGAGGGTTTCCAAATCATAGAATTCTTCGAAATCATAAGTTCCCTTGATACAACAGCTCCCTCTCTGAAACTGTGAAGGAAGGTCATCCCAGGAAAGTCCTTTCTGTGTCAGTAACATCTCTTTAATCTGGCGGCAGTTTTTGTACTGTAATTCTTTGTGCCTGAAGTTTGCCTGTCCAAGCATCCGAATAGAATTTCGTATAGCATCCAGCTGGCGCCAGTAAAGATTATTGGTTACTTCTTCTTTTGGCACATTAAATGCACGGCAGTCAAATGTTGCCCCTTTGTCGAGGGATTTTTTGTATATTTCTGCCTCACGTTCTTCTGCAAGTTCCACACGCTGCTGCATCTGACGATTAAATTCCAACGTTGCCATACTTGCTGCAATACTGCACATTTTCTGCACTTCATAATCAAACCAGGCTTCTGATGTAAGTTTTTTGTAATCTGTAAGAACCAGCGTTATCTCATCAGACTGTGTATATCCAATAACGCATCCCTGAATGTTTTCACAGAGATATTTCATCGTAGCCTGCATTACCTCCATCAGAAGCTGGTCAAAGGGTTTCACAAAATTTCTGGTAAAGGTATGAAATGCCCGTCCATCCAGTCTGAGGATCACCGGTGCTTTTTTCATTAACACGTTTTTTGATACTGCTTCATATTTTTTCATTCGTTTTGCAAGTTCTGATGTGTCCATACTTTTTCCTCCTGTCACCAGGCAGTACTTATTGGTACTGCCTGCAATTTACCAATCAGCCTTCGCTAACGTTTTAGAACGTTCATGTTCCATATAATAGTTGTACAGAAACGCAAATAATTCCGGAACCTCTTCTTCATGAAGAGGTTCCTCTTCCTCACCTGGTGACTCCTTCTGAATATCCATCTCGATTTCATTCCAGTCGCTTTCTGGTTTCTCTCCACGAAACTCTCCACTTTCACAGGTTTTTTCAGGTACAGCGTATAACTCCATATCATCGTCCTGAAGACTTTCTTCTTCCCAGGCATCTTCTTTATCGTCATCCGGAAAACCTTCATCATCACAATATTCTTTCTCAAAAATATCAAACCATTTTCTCAGATTCCTTATTTCCCTTTCCGTTTCCTCCACCTGGTCTTCCGGAATATCCTCAAAAATATCTTCACGATTGTCATATTCGTCTGCTACTGAGTAATTTTCTTCCATAAGTTTTTCTCCTCCCGTTTTTTGAAATAATTTGTTATTTCCTCCTTGTGTCGTACATGATAGCACCCGCCTAAATTTAATGCCACAGTAGACTAAAAAAAATTCGCCCAGGGTAAAATTTTTTTTAACGGGGGGGAACTTTTTATGCCCAGGGTAAATTTGTGGTACACACAGGGTAAAAAAAGTCAAGAGTATTCTAAAATTTTTTTCGTTACTTTTAAAAAAAATTTTCTCTACTTTTAAATTCGTTTTCTGCAGATACATGCGAAGAATCTATACAATTTTGCTGATATAATGTATAATCTTATTTATCATATACATGTATTGGAGGTTTGGATATGAACAATTTAAAGACGAATAACTATTGGCTTATCCCTATGGATTTTAGCACTTGCAATTATGAGCAACTGCAAAAAGAATGGAAAGAAACCAACAAAATAATGTGGCAAGTACCAGGGACACCTAAAAAAAAAGATGACACTTGGAAAAAACCAAGATCTACTTCTATGGTCAATTCGTTAAAAAAAGGAGATGTTATATATTTTTATGTGACCAATCTTCCTTCGAATAGTAAAAATAATATATTAAGTAGAGTGATGCTACGTGGTCAAATTAAAGATGAACCTCATCCAATAGAAAAAAATAAAGTCTACTTTGACTCAAATGAAACCAATTTGATATATGGGTTTTCTATCGAGTCTCTTACAACTCTGCCCAAAGAACAGTTGGAAAATAATTCTTTTTTAAGTCTTGCACATTTAAACACTATAGATCGTAACTTTACATACCCACAGGGACGAAGATGGCCTGATAAAAACATAAAAAAAAGCCTCAGCGAAAATATTGTCAATAGATTAGAAGGGTGTTTTAAATCCACCATGCGAAAATATGATTTTGAATCATTAATAAATCATTTTAACAAAAAATGTTTCTTTTGTGGAAAATACGGAACTAAAAATGATCATAAGACGTTTATCGGCAGAAACGGATTAGATTATTTTGAATATCATCATTTTATCCCTCAGGCCAAGGCAAAAGATTTTCCGAAATTGCAGGAAATTATTGATAATTCGACTAATGGGTTATTTTTGTGCTCCAATTGTCATAATAAAATGCATTACGGAGCAGTCACAGAGGTTCGTGATATGTTAGAAATAGTTCTGAAAGATACTCAAATACAAAAAATGTTAACTGATTTTAATTTCCAGAAAAATATTGGAGAAGAAAATGATGTCTTTGAGTGGTTTCAAGAGGCATATAAGATTAAAGAGCACAAATAATATTTTCTCATATTACTACTTACACTTCCCCTTCTACCACTGATCATATTTCTTAATGCTTTGCACAACCTGTTGCAGTATATCACTGTACCCATGCTGAGAATACAGGTGAGAAATTTTTATTCCTTTTCTATTGTATCCTCCCCGCAAACACGCTACAATAAACTTATCAAAAACCAAGGAGGAATGCGCATGAAAAGGAAAAATTTCAAAAAATTATTCGCAGTTCTTATTGCAGTCTGTATGATGGTCATCGGACTTCCGGTTACTTCGCAGGCGGCGGTCAGAGTATCCGCACCCAGATTAAAGAGTGCAAAGTCTGCCAGCAGCGGCATACAGCTCACCTGGAGCAAAGTCTCAAACGCTTCCGGATATGTGATCTACCGGAATAACAAATGTATCGGTGGGGTAAAGGGAAACAAAACCGTCTCCTACATTGACCGCAAGGCCAAAACAGGAAGCAGATACACCTATCTCGTAAGAGCTTTCCGTCAGTATGGAAAAAAACGGGTTTACAGCAGTGCCAGCAACCGGCTTCAGGGAGTCCGAAAAGCCGTCAGCAACAATGGTCTTGGAACTCCGGTTCAGACCGGTGTCCGTTTCTGGAAAAATCTCAGTGCCAATGGTGCAAATGGCGTAACTTACGGAACAACCTGGAAGAAAGTAAAAGGAGCCTATGGATATCAGGTTCAGATCTGGGGAAGGGAATTCGGAAGTTCTCATACTTATTCCAAATTCACAAGACAGACTAAATTCGGTGAAAGCTTCTCCAGCTTAGATAAAATCGGAATGAGAATCCGGGCATACAAGATCGTCGGTAAAAAGAAAGTATTCGGACCGTTCAGTAACTGGTCTTTCAGCAATGTCCATTTTTAAATATCTGTAAAAAAGACCGCCCGGGCTGATAATTTCATATCAGTCCGGGCGGTCTTTTTTTATTTGGCCTGTGCTGGTGTTGCTGTAACTTCTGTCTCCTCTGAAGTTTCTTCAGAATCTGTAGCTTCGGAAGCTGTGTCTTTTGTATCTGTATTTATCACATCCTGATATGCTTCATCCATATCGCGGATATTCATCTTGTTGACCAAATAGACTTTGTCTCCGACAACTGCTGCATAGAAGTTTGTATCGTACTCATAATACTCTGCAGTTGTCTCATTGCCATCGGTATCTTTGAATACGAAGGTATATGCCGGATCACCTTCCGGAGTATATTTTTCGGTAAGGCGCTGCTGCGCAGTCATATTGATGAGTTTATTGTAGAATGTTGTAAAGGTTGTATCATCCAGATCTACGCCATCAAGTTTGTAGGAAACCGTTGTTGTTTCTTCTGCATCCTCATCATCGCTGTCTTTGGATGTTTCTCTTGTCACAGTTACTGTATGATCACCATCTGATGATTTTACTTCCAGGGAATCCAGACTGTTGACAGAGAGGTAATTTACAGAAAGACTGTAGAAATCAGAAGCCTTGCTGTCCAGGATATCTGTCAGGGAGTCTTTCGTGATCGTGTAGACTTCTTTGCTGTCATCTACTTTCACATAACGGTCATCTCCTGTTTCATCACCGACATAGATGGTAATCTCTTTCTCTACTGTTTTTGTTTCTGTATCCTCAGAGTCTGTATCTGTCCCTTCTGCATCCGTGTCTTCTGATGCCTCATCGGCATCTGTAGTATCGGTATTCTCTGAATCTGCATCTTCCGCTTCTTCCTCTGTATACTTCGCTGTGATCACTGCATATGGATCGTCAAATCCATATTTGGAATCATCTGTGCAGTTATAATCCACAAAGCTGTCATATGCCAGTGAACCGATTGCTGATGTCACCGTTCCGGCCTTATCGGTATCTGCTTTTTCGGATGTCTTTCCATCTGACACATTCCAGAAGAGATTATCCGGATCCTGTGACAGTTCATATCCGTCTTCTTTGTCTACTTTGACATCGGTGATCGTTGATGATGTCACAGACGGGAAGGTTCCGCTCTGTGCGAAGTCATATAAGGTTCCCATAAATGGCTCTACGGCAGAGCTGTCTACCAGATATACATTCTCATCATCATCGCTTTTTTTCACATAGTACTGGCTGGTGGAGTCGTTCTTCATACCTACCTGAATGACGGTGTCTCCATCTTCGGTTGTCAGCCTGATTTCATTCTGCGGAGAATCCAGATCATACTCACTTAAGTCTTCTACATCTGAAATCTCCTGTGCCGCAGTGAGGGAAGAAATTCCCTCAACTGCACTGCTTACGGTATCCTGATCTACCGGAAAATCAGCATCCCCTTTTTCTGACCAGGTGTCGTCTTTTTTGTCAAATTCCACTTTATCCTGTCCCGCTGTAAATGCAACGGAAGTTATGTTATCCGTATCCAGACTGGTCAGTTCAACACTTGTATCCTCTGCCTCGGATTCTTTTTTCTCCTGAGAGGAAACATAGGAATTCACTCCCACATAAGCACCGGATACTACACCAAGTACAACCACGGCAGAGACAAGTTTTACTGTTTTTTTCTTCATTATGCCTTTCTCCTTTTCAGCCATACTCCAAAGCCAATTACCAGGAATGCAAGCGGGATCAGTCCCATGATAACAATCTTCCAGAAGCTTGTATCATATGCTGTAAGGGTCAGATAGGAAACCTGGAGATCTTTTGCCGGAACAGAGATTGTAGAAGTCTCATCGGAACTGCACATCCAGCTTAAGGATTCCATGATCATCTGCTCATTTCCACCGGATACCATCTGGTTAATCTGGCTGTCCATCAGGCTGGAAGAAGAATAATAAACAATCTGTGTTTCTTTATCATTGTCCAGAGTTTCTGTAATACTTACACCAAGATCAAACGGTCCCTCGATATCATCATCTGTTTTTTCAATGCTTCCACTGTTTACATCTACCTTGGAATATGCACTGTCTGATGTAGTAAGAAGACTCTCTATCGTTACTGTATCTCTCACATCATCTGTTTTCTGGATACCCTGTGCTGTAGGCATCAGCACATAATATCCCTTGGAAGCAAAATCTGTGATCGCATCTGTGCTGTTAACTGTCGGAACCAGATAATATGGCATCTGTGCGTAATGCTGGGAATCTCCCTCAATCACGATTCCCTCTGTTCTCTCTACGCCGTAATTTGCAAGTACAGCGTCAAAGTTTGTCATGGATTCTTCCGTATAATCAGAGAAGATCATAGCCTTGCCGCCGTTTTCCAGATACTCGATGATCGCATCTTTTTCTGTCTCGGAAATATCACTTGTCGGTGCGTTGATCAGCAGGCAGGCTGCATCATCCGGCACGCTCTCTTCTGTCAGAAGATTCAGGGACTGGATATCGATATTCGCTTTCTCGATATCTTCTTTTAAGGTAGAATCGAGTTCCTTCTCTCCATGTCCGTCGAGTGTGTACAGGATCGGAAGATTTTCGGATGTTACATAAGAGATCGCGCTGTCGATCTGTCCTTCGCCGTCGAATCCTGTTGTTGTATAACTGTAAGTGTTATAGTCCATGGAGGACTGGTAGATCGTATCGTAAGATACGACTTTGCTTCTGTCACCGCATACAACGATCAGGCTGTTTGCAGAAACATCATCACTTGTATACTGAGAAGTAAATTTCGGATTTACAACAGGGTCTTTTGTCTCAACTTTAATATGCGAAGATTCTTCCGCATATTTTTCCAGAAGTCTCTTTAATGTCTCATCCTCAGAACCACTCTGGACAACCTGATAGATCGTGATATCCTTGTCCAGCTTCTTGAGATAAGCTTTCGTCTCATCGCCGATACTATAAAGCTTCTGTGAGCTTACATCAAACTCTGTATATTTGGATGGCAGAGATCCGACGATCATATTGATCACAATTACGATCACAATAAAAATCGCACTGATCACAACACTATAGGAACCGTTTTTCAGATATTTTCCATTCATGGATTCTTTAATCCTCTGCTTTAACGGCTTCTTTTCTTTCTTGTTCTGCCCGTCTTTTTTGTTAAACTTTTCCTTCAGTTTCATCTTCCAGCCTCCTTAATTCCAACGTCTTTTCGCAACAGACTGTACAGTCAGGAAAAGACAAACTGCGATCACTGACACGAAATACAGAATTCCCTTGATGTCAAAGATCGAATTGGCAAAGTTATCAAAATGGCTGCTCAGGTTAACGATATTCAGAACCTTCTGGATCCCGCCTGAGAAGAAAGAAGAATTTACCACATATATAATCGCAAGAATGATCTCTCCGATCACACATACTGCTGCCGAGATCAGCAGATTCTTGATCATCGTATAAATGATCAGAGCTGCCGCAAGGATCAGAAGTCCAAATGTAATGCAGGTAGACAGAGCTCCCTCTGAAAAGAATGAGGAAATTCCGTTCATCATATAAAATGCAAACAGAAATACAAAGGTAAGAACTGCTGCAATAACCTGACTCTCAGTCAGGGAAGATACAAATACACCAATTGCAAGGTTTGCACAGCCAAGCAGAAAAAATCCCAGAATACCTGTATAGGCTCCTGCAAAAGAAATTGTTCCGAATTTTGACATCAGAAGTGGGTAAAAGCACATGATGACCATCGGAATCGCAAAGATCGTTACCAGTGCAAGATATTTACCAAGAACGATCTGGCCGACAGAAACCGGCGCTGTCAGAAGCAGCTGGTCTGTCTTCTGTTTCCGTTCTTCTGCAAGAACTCTCATGGTCAGGATTGGAACGCTGATCAGAAATACAAAGGTCAGCGCACTTAACGTATATTCAAATTTCGGATAAGCTGCTGCCAGCTGATAGGCCGAAAAATAAATACCTGTAAGAAGCAGGATAAAGAAAATAAACAAATATCCTACCATAGATGTGAGATAACTTCTCAGCTCTCTCTTATATACTGCTGTCATTTCGTTTCTCCCTCCTTCTCCGGTTCCTCAGGTTTTTTCTTCTTGTCATCTTCGGTCAGCTCCAGGAAGATCTCTTCGAGGGATACTTTCTTGGACTGCATTTCAAGGATCGGATAATGATGTTCTGCCATCTTAAAGAAAACTTCCTCACGGATATCTGTATTTTCTTCTGTGGAAAGTTTCACTTCCCAGCCTTCCTGATCCTTGGCTGCGTTGATCGCGATCTCCTTGATCCCCTCGATCTCTCCAAGCAGAATACGGATCTTGTCCTTATCTCCTTTGACAAGAAGTGACAGATTGTTAGAACCCTGCGCGAGTTTCCCCAGGTTATCCGGCGTATCGCTGGCAACCAGTTTGCCATGAGAAATGATCAATACATAATCACATACTGCACTTACCTCAGAAAGAATATGAGAACTCAGGATAACGGTATGTTTCTTTTTAAGGCTCTTGATCAGATCGCGGATCTCTATGATCTGCTTCGGGTCAAGTCCTACTGTCGGCTCATCCAGGATGATAACTTCCGGATATCCTAGGATCGCCTGTGCAAGTCCAACTCTCTGTCTGTAACCTTTGGACAGATTTTTGATCAGGCGGTTACGCATATCTGAGATCTTGACCATCTCCATGACTTCTTCAACCATGGATTTCTTTTCGTTTTTTGGGATTTTTTTGAGATCAGCGGCGAAATTCATATATTCGAGCACTGTCATATCGAAATAAAGAGGCGGAATTTCCGGCAGATAACCGATACATTTCTTTGCCTGTTCCGGTTCTTCCAGTATGTCATGACCGTCAATGGTTACCGTTCCTTCCGTAGATGCTATATAACCGGTAATCATGTTCATAGTCGTTGATTTACCAGCTCCGTTCGGCCCGAGAAAGCCGTAGATTTTTCCCTTCTCTATCTTAAAAGAAAGGTGGTCAACTGCTGTATGGTCGCCATAACGTTTGACCAAATTGTTTACTTCAATCACAAAATTCTCCTCCTTTTCTTTACAAACAGAAGATGCTTCCGGGCGAAACAGAGATAGGGGGGTACCCGGAAACATCTTTTATTACGGAGCGGATCTTACATCCGCTCCTTGAAATATTCTATGAGAAAGTTGTGATAAAAATTGGATAAATCTGTGAGGATTCTGTGAAAAGGAATTTGAGAAATTCAGGATAATTTATGACAAAGGTTCTTTAAGCGGAGTACCCGCTTTGCGTGGATAACGTCCCGGGGTCGCTTTGACCTTCTCGATCACAACGAGGGAGCGCTGGATCTCTGAATCCGGAAGCTGGAAATAGACAACATCCTGGATCCTGCCGCCGAGGATCTTGACTGCTTTCTGTGCCTGCTCTACTTCTTCCTGTACAGTACCTGATTTATAGGAAATAAAAAATCCACCTATCTTCACATATGGAAGACAGTATTCTGATAAAGTTGCCAGATTGGATACCGCACGGGAAACACAGAGATCATAAGTTTCGCGGTATGCTTTGTTTTTGGCAAATTCTTCGGCTCTGCCGTGGATCGCAGTGATATTCTCCAGTTTCAGAAGCTGGAAAGTCTCCTCAAGGAAGTTCACTCTTTTTTTGAGAGAATCCAGAAGGCAGGCTTCCAGATGCGGGAACGCGATCTTGAGCGGAACGCCCGGAAAACCTGCACCTGTTCCGATATCCATGATCCTGTTTACCTTGCTCATATCCACTGCTTTTACGCAGGCAAGGCTGTCCAGGAAGTGCTTTACCAGCACTTCCTGAAATTCTGTGATACCGGTCAGGTTCATGACTTTATTTTTTTCTACAAGATATTCGTAAAAATCTGTAAACTGCTTTTTCTGGACTTCATCGAGAGTGATGCCAAGTTCCTGGCAGCCTTCTTCCAGTATTGTTAAATCATATGCCATTGATCTGCTCCTTCTTTATGCATTTCGTCTGTACTGTTCCAGATATACAAGAAGCACAGAGATATCTGCCGGAGATACGCCGGAAATTCTGGACGCCTGTCCGATAGATACCGGGCGGTATTCTTCCAGTTTCTGTCTTGCTTCAATACGGAGGCTTCCGACTTTTTCATAATCCAAGTCCTCCGGGATCTTCTTTGCTTCCAGTTTCTTGAACTGTTCTACCTGTTTCATCTGACGCTTGATGTAGCCTTCGTATTTCAGATTGATCTCAACCTGTTCTTTTACGTCCCATGGAAGTTCCGGACGTTCTTTGTCGATCGGCGCAAGGTCTTCATAAGTGAGTTCCGGTCTGCGAATCAGTTCTGCGATGGTTGTTCCGGATTTCAGAAGAGTGCTTCCTTTTTCTTCAAGGAGCTTCTGCACTTCCGGATTTCCTCCGATCGTCGCATGTTCTGTTCGCTCAATTTCTCTTGCGATCGCTGCTTCTTTTTCAAGAAGTTTCTGATAAGTCTCCTCGTCGATCAGACCGACCTGATAACCTTTCTTGCGGAGACGTAAATCTGCATTATCCTGTCTGAGAAGCAGACGGTATTCTGCACGGCTTGTCATCATACGATATGGTTCGTGGTTTTCTTTCGTAACAAGGTCATCGATCAGAACGCCGATATATGCCTCGGAACGGTCAAGGATCAGCTGTTCCTGTCCCTTAACTTCCATAGCCGCATTGATTCCGGCGATCAGTCCCTGTGCAGCTGCTTCTTCATATCCTGAGCTTCCGTTGAACTGTCCGCCGCTGAAAAGTCCCTTGATCTTCTTGAATTCCAGTGTCGGATAAAGCTGCCGCGGATTGATGCAGTCATACTCGATCGCATAGGCGTTCTTTACGATCTTTGCATGCTCCAGTCCCGGTACGGAGTGGTACATCTCATCCTGAACATCTTCAGGAAGGGAGCTTGACATTCCACCGACATACATCTCGTTTGTATAAAGTCCTTCTGGCTCGATAAATACCTGATGGCGTTTCTTATCAGCAAATCTTACTACTTTGTCCTCGATGGACGGGCAGTATCTCGGTCCTGTTCCCTCGATCATTCCGGAATACAGAGGGGAACGGTCAAGGTTTGCACGAATGATCTCGTGTGTTTTTTCGTTTGTGTAGGTAAGCCAGCAGGATTTTTGCTCGATCTGCACGCTTTCCGGGTCTGTGAAAAAAGAGAACGGTACAACTCTCTTATCACCAAACTGTTCTTCCATCTTGGAATAGTCGATGGTATTTCCTGCGATTCGTGCCGGTGTTCCTGTCTTGAAACGGAACATTTCGATTCCAAGTTCCTTGAGTGAATCCGTCAGATAGTTTGCCGCCTGCAGTCCGTTCGGACCTGTATAGTTGCTGACATCACCATAAATACAGCGTGCCTTGAGGTAAGTTCCTGTGCAGAGTACGACCGCCTGGCAGTGATAAACTGCACCTGAATATAATTTTACACCTGTGATCTTTCCATCTTCTACAAGAAGTTTGGTTACTTCTCCCTGTTTGATCGTAAGGTTTGGCTGGTTTTCCAGAGTCTTACGCATCTCTGTGCTGTATGCCTGTTTGTCTGCCTGCGCTCTGAGTGAGTGAACTGCAGGTCCCTTGGACTGGTTCAGCATTTTGGACTGAATAAAAGTCTTGTCAATATTTTTGCCCATTTCCCCGCCGAGTGCATCCAGCTCTCTTACCAGATGTCCCTTGGAGCTGCCTCCTACGTTCGGGTTACACGGCATCAGTGCGATACTGTCCACACTGACTGTAAACATTACGGTATCAAGTCCCAGTCTTGCACAGGCAAGAGCTGCTTCACATCCTGCATGACCGGCTCCAACTACAACGATATCACAGTTTTTCTCCAGTCTTCTGTCCTCCATTTTTATCTTCCCTTCTTTTCTAAATTGCGTTTATTTTCCTGTACAGAATTTGCTGAAGATCTCATTGACCAGATCCTCCCCTACGGATTCTCCCACGATCCTTCCGAGGCTTTCGTAGGCATTCATAAGGTCGATGGAAAAGAAATCTTCTGCCATTCCCATATCAATACTGTTCTTCACAAGTTCCAGGCTTTCTTTCGCTTCTTCCAGTGCAGCTTTGTGTCTTGCATTTGTGATGTATACTTCATCATTAAAAGAAAGTTCTCCCTGGAAAAACATGTTCTTGATCTCATCTTCCAGTTTACGGATCCCTGTTTCTTCCACTACAGAAACAGGGATCACCGGACTTCCGGTACGCTGCTTTATTTTCTCCATATCTACGACCGGCTCAAGGTCTGTCTTGTTGTAGATCACGATGCTTTTTCTTCCGGAAAGTAATTCTATGATCTCTTCATCGTTTTCGTCAAGTGGTCTGGATGAATCTACAACATACAGGATAAGGTCTGCGTCCTCTGCCATCTGTTTGGCTTTGCCGACTCCGATCTTTTCCACTACATCCTCGGTTTCGCGGATTCCTGCGGTATCGATCACGCGAAGTGTAATTCCGTTCAGAGAAATGTATTCCTCCAGGATATCCCTCGTTGTGCCTTCGATCTCTGTGACGATCGCGCGGTCTTCGCCTACCAGGAAATTGAGGAGGGAAGATTTGCCGGCATTTGGTTTACCGAGGATAACTGTCTTGATCCCCTCCTGGATCATTCTTCCGTCGTCGGCAGTTTTCAACAGGTCCTGGATCTCTTTGGTCTCTTTATCCACAATGACTCTTAATTCCTGTGGATAGCCGGTGAGATCGTAGTGCTCCGGATCATCCAGGGCAGATTCTATATATGCGATCTGGTAGAGCAGTCTGCTCCGGATCTCTTTTACGGCACGCTGTACGGAGCCTTTGAGCTGTTCTACGGAGCTCTTGAGTGCCATGGAGTTTTTGGCCTGAATGACATCCATGACAGCCTCCGCCTGCGACAGATCCAGCCTTCCGTTTAAGAAAGCTCTCTTTGTAAATTCTCCTGGTTCTGCGATCACGGCTCCGTTTTTGAGCACGGTTTCCAGAACCTTCTTCATGGCATAGACTCCGCCATGACAATCTATTTCTACGGTGTCCTCACCAGTATAAGTGTGAGGTCCTCTCATGATCATAACCAGAACTTCATCAACCACATCTTCTCCATCATAGATGAAACCGTAATGGATCGTGTGGCTCTGTACTTCCCTGATATTTTTCTTTCCGTTTTTGGAACGATAGATCCGGGAAATCACATCCATTGCTTCATCTCCGCTGATACGGACGATCCCGATTCCGGACGCACTCATAGCAGTTGAGATCGCAGCGATCGTTTTTTCCATAATTCCTCCTTATAAAAAAAATGTTATCCCAGAAGAAAGCACACGCCAATCACGTGTTATTCACGCTTTCACCTAGAATAACATTTTATATTTCAGTTGTGAACTGTTTTCACTGCTGATTTAATGTTACTGTTCACTTCGTTCACAGTAACTTGGTCAAAATCCATTCCAAATCACCTACGGTGATGGGATTTTGCCCTGTATGTCTCGGGATTTTGCCATATTCATGGCAAAACACCTCGCGGGATATTCTCTGCCAATAGTTATCTGTATGTGACTAAAGATTTATGTCACTTTATGACTTTATTTACTCTCTGCATCCAGGGCGCGGAGGCTGTGTACGAGTTCTTCGCAGATCTCCAGCTTGTCCTTGCCATCTGTCTCGATCACGATGTCAGAAGCAGCTTCGTATTTCTCGCGGCGTTTCTCCATCAGGTCTGCGATGAAATCAACGTTTTTGTTGCCCTCAAGGAGCGGTCTGTCGTGATTGTCCTTGACACGGTTCAGGATTGTCTCCGGTTTTGCGGTAAGGAGAACGACACGTCCGTTCTTCTTCATCTCAACAACGTTGCGCTCTCTCATCGGAACACCACCGCCGCAGGAGATGACAACGTTTTTCCTGGACTGCATCTCGATCAGCAGTTCTGTCTCCAGATTGCGGAAGTATTCTTCTCCATAGGTCTCGAATATATCGGAGATGGACATTCCCTCTCTCTCCGCGATGATCTGATCCATCTCAACAACTTCCATGGCAAAAACTGTCCGGAGAAAATCAGAGATTGTAGATTTGCCGGCTCCCATGAAACCGATCAGCACGATATTGTAATCAAACAGTTTACGTGCCTGGATCTTCTTGCTGTTTCTGGTGATCTCCTCAAATACTGCGTCTACTTCGTTCTTATGACGCTTGCCTTCCATTCTTCTGGCAAGCCATTCCTTCTGTTTTGCCTCCTGCTCCGGCTGGAGGATCGGGATATCGTTGGCTTCCTTGTAAACCATGATATCCTCTACAATTCTGTTACGCATGAGCAGTGCATCCAGAAGGATCTCGTCACACTGTCCCAGGCTCTCTCTAAGTACATCTAACTGGCTCATATCGTTTCCTCTTTTCCGTTCACCTCTGTTATCTATTCTATATTCTGCAAAATGGAATTCTTTTCCGTGAACAATTTCGTCCTTTTATTATAACAGCTATTTAACGCTTTAACAATATGAAGTGCGAATTTTATTCCAGTTTATTCTGCATTTTTGAGAGCTTCGCCCATAGGAACTTTGCGGATCCTTCTGTATTCCAGCAGCGCAACGATACCATAGGTCACAAATCCTGCTGCAAACATCTGCACATAGATCATCGGGTCGATCCATAAGGCAATCCAGCCGGAAATACTCTGCAGCATCATTTCCCTGAACAGGACTTCCATCACGGTCGCCTCGATCGGCAGACTGATGAGAAGGCACAGGATGACTACGATCGATGTGGACATGATGTACAGCCTGCTGATCTCTCCGTTCGTGTAACCAAGGATCTTTGTCATGGAGATGGACTGTGCGTTTTTTTCGATGATGATCTTGGACAGGAGATAGATCAGGATCATATAGATTGCGATCGCAAAGCCGTTGACCAGCCCCATCATGCTTCCCATTGATACATTCAGCTGTCTGGAAATCTTTGTCAATGCATCCAGATCTATCACGGAACCAATGTAGCTGCTGTCGATATCCGTAATCTCTGAGTTGCTGAAATAGCCACTGAAATAATCATCTCCCAGATCAAACATCTGATTCAGTTCATCCTGCGGCATAAAGATACAGAGACCTCCATTGTAATCATAGATCCCGCCGATTCCGAATGTATACTCATCATCTTCATATTTTTCTTTGAGGGTGATCGTGTCTCCCGGCTTCAGCAAAAACTTATCTGCATATGCCTGTGAGATATAAACTCCATCCGAAAAATCCGCATCGATATACTTACTGTCATCATGAATGCCATAAAGAGACACTTCTTCGCTCTTATATTTGCCCGGAAGCGTATTCAGTGAATAGGCACTGAATTCTTCCGCATCTTCATTATCCGTTTCCGTATCACGTGAAAAAAGGAGCATATCCAGCATACTTTCCAGTTTATTGCTGCCACCCATCACACTGACCGGCACAGACAACATATACTGGTATTTTGCCAGCATATTGTTCTGGATCTCCATCTGATAATGATCCAGTGCGGACGGAAGCAGAAGCCCGAACATCAGAAGCAGGTTTGCAAAAACGATTCCCACAAAAAGCACCAGATAGTTGCTAATATTCTGGAAGATCACACGCAGACGGAATCTGTGGAAGATCTTGAGTTTCGGGCTTAAATAAAGGGCTCTTTTCTGTTTTCTGGTGGACAGATCCCTTCGAAGGAATTTGAGCGGGGAAAGCTTCAGCTTATGATGCAGGATTGCATAGTTGACCACAAACATGATCACCACAGGAACCACAGTTGTCAGAAGAAACGCTTCTGCATTCCAGATCGTCACATAAGTCGGAAGGCTGTAGCTTCCATAATACATACCGGCGCAGACATCTTTGAACGCCGTATATCCCAGAATATTTCCGATCAGTGCACCGATGAGTGTCACAATGACAGGAAGTGTCATATAATGCTGGGCCAGCTCGCCTCTGGTATAACCGGATGCCCGGAGTGTTCCGATGACACCGGCCTCTTTGGCGATCGTATTGCTGGTTGTGATGCCAAATACAAATGCCATGATCACAATGATGATATACAGAAGCATGACCATCATTGCCTTATCGCTTCCCATATCGTCACCGGTAAAAATGATCGCCTGATTCTGATACTGTGGAACAAAATTTTCCAGTGTGACTACTTTTCCCATTGCCTTCATCAGATCTTCGGAAACATCTTTTTCCTCAATCTCGCTCTGTGGCTTTTCATTGTAAGTCCAGGCATAGTTATACTGGAGTTTGTCCTGATCGAGAGTGTCAAACTCTTCCTCCGTTACCAGACCAACGCCAAATTTTACCGCATCAAACATTGTGTCGCTGTTGTTCTGAAACAGGCAGCTGTAATCGGAAAGTGCAACGAGCCCTGTGACCGTCCAGGATTTTGTTCCATCCTCCAGCGTATCTCCGATCTTCAGGTCATTGTTATCCGCATACATACGGTCGATTGCGATCTCGCCTGTTTTTTCTGCCAGCTTTCCGTCCATCAGGCAGACTTTGTTGACATCTGTACGGTTCTTGAAGAAACGCATCGTACTGCCATTGGTGAGAGTATCTTCTATATAATAGTTCTCATAGACTTTGACGCCTTTTTCTTCGATCGCTTCGCGCTGTCCACGGTACAGCCGCTCTCCGGTGCGGAAGTTTCCATCTTCGATGTTGTATTTTTCAAATCCCTCATTGTATGCCTGGATCATACTGCCATCTGCAACCAGGAAACCGGATACCATTCCGATCGTCGTAACCATCAGGATAAACACGACCAGATATTTGCCGAATTCCCCTTTGAGTTCACGGGGGATCCTTTTTCTCAGAGGATTTTTCATGATACCGCCTCCTTACCAGTCAAGATCCATTGCCGGGATCTTATGTTCATTCTGATAATTCTTACGTATCATGCCATCACGCAGTTTAACTACACGGTCTGCCATATCCTTGATCGCATCGTTGTGCGTTACCATGATGACGGTATTGCCGTATTTCTGATTAACAGTCTCGATCAGTTTCAGGATCTCCTTGGAAGTATTGTAATCCAGTGCTCCTGTAGGCTCATCACAGAGCAGGATATCCGGATTCTTTACGATGGCACGTCCAATCGCAGTTCTCTGCTGCTGTCCGCCGGAAAGCTGGTTCGGAAGTTTCCTCTGGTGCTCATAGAGTCCAAGTGTATGCAGAAGCTCGTCCACATCCAGTGCCCGGTCACTCAAATATGCCCCAACTTCGATATTTTCACGGACAGTCAGATTCGGTATCAGATTATACATCTGAAAGATGTATCCCAGATGCTTCCGCCTGTACTGGGAAAGTTTCTTTTCTTTCATATCTGCCAGTTTCTCACCTTCAATGGAAATGCTTCCTGCATCTACGCTCTCGATCCCGCCAATGATATTCAGAAGCGTGGATTTGCCGGAACCGGATGGACCCAGAAGCACACAAAATTCTCCTTTTTCAATATCCAGATCCAGACCCTTGAGGACATCTACCCTGCTGTCCCCGGAGCCAAATGATTTCCTGATATCCCTTATTTCCAAAAACATAATAGTCTCCTTTTCATACTCTGTTATAGTGGTATAACACTGTTACTATTATGTTAGTTTAAACTATCCAGGTTGTCAACTTGTGGAGTTTATTATGAAAAACTTTCTCAATAGTGCTGAATTCAGGCAACTTTTGCACCACCAGTTCTTCTTTTGAGATATGTAATACAAAAAATAATCCCCTCAGACAACCGATTACGGTCATCCAAGGGGATTGAATTCACTTCATTAATATGAAACCTCTGAACTAATTATTTAGCTGCCGGAGCATCAGAGATGATGGAGAACAGAGAAATGTCTTCCAGAGTGATTGTAACTGTGTGGTTCTCTAAATCGATATCTTCTGCCGGAATCTCAACGATTTCCCAGAGTCCTGTTTTTGCATTGTAAGCCAGAACTTTGAGTCCTGTTAAGTCTTTTGTAAGGTTCTGAACAGTAAGAGTTACTTTGTATTTACCATCCTCTGTTTTTTCGATAGTTACATCAGAGTTCTCATCTTCTGTCAGGGAGTAGAATGCTGTTACGAATTCTGTTCCTTCAAGTTTTTCAGCGATCTCTAAGAGATTTTCTTTCTGATCTTCTGTCAGATTAGCGTTTGCAGTTGTTTCTTCTTTTGCTGCTGCGATGAAATCTTTCATTACATCTGTGCCTTTGTTTACATCAACAACTGCGCCCGGAAGAACTGTGTAAGTTTTGGAAATTTCCTGGTAAATAGGTGTAGTTGTATCTACAACTGCAACTTTGTAACCGTCTGCTTTACCAGTCTTGTCGATACTTCCTGCTGCCATTGCAGTAACTGCAGAAGTAACTACTACTGCTGCTGCAACAACACATGCCATGATACGTTTTTTGAGCTTCATCTTTCATCTCTCCTTTGGGATTTTTATTTAGATAATAGTACTTACGTGCTAACTATCTCTTACAACTTATTATAAAACATAGAAAGAACCAGTTTGTAAAGTGCATCATCATCTACATGATACTCGTCATAATATTCCCCTTCTACGCCCTCACCAGGAACAGTCTGTGTTTCCAGTGTACTGTTTCCTGCTGCATTCAGGAGTTTGACAAACACATCATTTCCCATATTTGTTACGGTATAAGGCTGGATATCATTCAGCATATTACCCACAAAAGAGGAATCTGTCTGTGTCTTCTCCTGAAGTTTCGGGATCAGAGCCTTCAGATAGGTCTTCTGCCGCTGCTGGCGAACCAGTGCACTCTGACTCTTGCCCGAATCTCGATAACGCAAAAATTCTTCTACATTATCGCCATTGATAACTACGGTTGCTCCTTCTTTGAAATAAGGATCGTATTCTTCCAGACTGTCATCCGGTACAACGATCTCCACATCACCTACAAGCTTCCCAATCTCGGAGATACCGCTGATGTTCATAGAATAATATCCCTGAATCGGAAGGCCATGAAGAAGATTCGAAACTGCTGTTTTCATCAGTTCACAGCTTTCTTCCTTACCATCTCCATAGGCATACTGCAAGTTAATATGGTTGTCCGTCATTCCCAGACTTATTCCTGACGGGTTAAAAACCTCAATCTCTGTAATTGTGTCACGTGGAATGGAAAGTACCTGCACCTGCTCAGTCGCCCGATCCAGAGATACTAAATAAATAGAATCTGCCTGTCCGGCATCCAACTGACTCTCCATCTCACTGACTTCTTCTGTTGAATCAATTCCCATAAATAGGTAATTGCTCAGATGATCATTGTAACGGTACGTCGCTCCTTCATACTCAACAGTACTCTGGTCTGATGAACTGACCGTTTCCCCCTGACTGGCACCTGTACTGGTCTTCACAACTCCCTGTGTCTGCTTCCACAGAAAATATCCAACACACAATGCTGCCACCAGAATAATCACAATGACAACAATCACAATCCTTGCTCTACTCTGTCTCTGAGATCTTCTTCTCTTAGTCTTCATTTCTTTTCACTGTCCCCGGACGCTGTATTACTCTTATCAGCATTCTGTGTCTCACTGTCCTTGGACTCTGAAGATTTGTCTGTATCAGAAGTCTTGTCTTCCTCTGAAGTCTTATCAGTATCCGAAGATTTCGCTTTATTTGTCGCTGCTTCCTGCTTCTGTTTGGAAGTATCAGCAGTTCCTGTGCTGTCTTCTTCACCTGCTTCTTCTTTGAGTTCAGACGCATGTTCCTTTACAGTTTCATAATTGTCAATTCCTGTCTCCTGCTTCTCTGACAGTTTCTGCAGACGTTCTGATTCCTGCTTCATTTCCTTGCGGTTTGTCAGTAACAGTCCTCCAAGAACCACAATCAACGCAATACAAATGATCACCAGAATAATATTTGTAAATTTACTATTTCTTCTACTGTTCCAGCTCACTTCTAACCTGCTTTCTTTTATTGTGTTTTTTCTGTCTGTTCTGATGTTGCCAGTTTCTGATAATAGCCACCATAATGTTTATAATAGGAAGAATAATACTTATCCTTCTTGGTGTCAACTTTATTCATTACTGCCCCAAGAATACGGCATCCACTCTTCTCAAGCTGTTTGATGCACTTCTGTGCAAGCTTATAGCTTACGACACCAGGTTCAATGACAAAAATCCCACCATCACAGTATCTCGCAATTACCGCTGCATCGATTACACTTCCGATCGGAGGTGTATCTACAATGATATAATCATAATAATTCCGAATCTCCTTCATGAATGTCCGGAACAGATCCTCACTGAGAAGGCCTGACGGGTTCGGTGCAATCGGTCCTCCGAAAATAATATGTAAATTCGGGTAACTGGTTGAATAAATAAGATCCTTGACCTCTGCCTGTCCACTGAGGAACTGAGACAGCCCAACTACTTCCTCTTCAACTCCCAGACGGATCGCAAAATCAGACTTACGGATATCTCCGTCTATAATAAGCGCTTTCTTGCCAATACTGCTTAACTCCTGAGCTATACTAAGGACAATATCGCTCTTCCCCTCATTCGGAAAGCAGCTACTGACCATGATCGTCTTGATACTCTTTCCTGAAAGCTGGATGTTGGTACGAAGAGTCTTGATTGCTTCTGTATAGAAATAATCCTGCTTTCTGATATCTTTTATTGCAATTTTCCTCATTTATAAGATTCCTCCATCCAAATCAGTGTCTTTTTTTCCTGCGTTTCTTGCCTTTGTAGTGGACGTAGTCCTTTCTGTCCGGAACTACTGCAAGAACAGAAATGCCGAGATATTTCGCAATATCATCTTCTGATTTCAGAGTATCATCCATAATTGTGATCACAACTACGATTGCTGCTGCTGCTACCACGCCAAGGATAAATCCCATTACGACATTCTTCTTCATGCTTGGTGAAGACTGAACTGCCGGGATCTTACCAATCTCAATGATCTTAGGCGGAATAACCTCCATCTTATCTCCAATGTAATTGGATGCTACATTAGCGATCTCATCTACGATCTTCTTTGCCTGCTCCGGATCTGTATTCTGTACAGAAATCTCCAGAATACGGCTGTCGGATGGATTCTCTATGGAAATATTTTTTCTCAGAGCATCAGAATCCATATCCAGATCCAGGTTCTTGATTACCTGTTCAAGAACAGGTGTACACTTGATCAGTACGGTGTAATCACTTGTCAGACTGGTTCCCAGCTGAATATCAGCAAGAGAAGTAAGTGTTGTCTCCTTGGACAGAACCAGAATGCTTGATGTAGAGGTATATACCGGAGTCATTACAAATTTCGTGAATAATCCGCAGAGACAGCCAACCAGCAGACCTGCTGTCAGAAGAATCAGGAATTTGGATTTTAACACATTAAAAATCTCAAGCAGATCAATCTCTACCTCATCATCCTGTTTGTTTCCGTCAATCGGATCATCAAGATACGAATTCAAATTCTCTAACATCGTATAATTTCCTTCCTCTGTTTTATTACGCTGCAGCTTATATCCTATACTATCTTCAGCGTAACATCGTAATATATGCATTTATCATACTACCATACGCCCTGAGAAGTGTCAATCAACAAAACTTCCAGATATCTTGCAGAATGTGTCTTTTTCCCTGTACATTCTCCCTGTTCACATCACAAATCCCATGATTCTTTCTGCAATAAACACCGCCGCACATGCGAATAATGCCACCGTCAGAAGGCTCTTTTCCTTATACGCGACAATCAGTGCCACGACAAGTCCTACCACACCGGAAAGGATTCCTCCTGCAGTCGCTGTCAGGATCGCCGGGAAAGTCATCGCAGCAAGACAGGCATATGGCACATAATATAAGAAAGATTTTACAAACGGGCTTGTGATCTCCTTCTTAAAAAGGACCAATGGAAGCATACGGATCAGGTAGGTAACACCTGCCATGACCAGGATATAAACATATATATTTGGCTTCATCTCTCTACGCCTCCTTCTCTTCCGGGACCGGGCAGAAATATGCTGCGATTCCGGCTACCAGTACGGTTGTAATGATGATCACAAATCCGGCAGAAACTTTATTCAGGACCGGAACAACTGCAAAGATGGTGCTGACTGCCATTGCTCCGATCACAACACCTAATATCGCTCTGTTTTTCTTTGCCGGCGGTATGATGACTGCGAGGAACATTCCATAGATTGCCACGCTCAGTGCACTGACCAGGAAATCCGGCAGAAGATTTCCTGAGACTGCCCCGACCAGAGTACCCAGTGTCCATCCTGGAATCGCAACTGCCATCACACCATAGTTGTACCATGGGCTGACACGCCCCTCCTGGCTGGCACTGACACCAAAGATCTCATCCGTCACACCAAAAGCAACAGCCAGTCTGTGCCCTGTAGAAACACCTCGTTCCAGTTTCTGGGAAAGTGAGAATGACATCAGACAATATCTCAAGTTGATAACAAGCTGTGTCAGTGCCATCTCCCACAGAGATCCCGAAGCAAAAATAATCCCGATCCCTGCAAACTGTCCCGCTGAAGTAAGGTTTGTCAGTGAGATCAGTACGGCGGCGGCGATTGAGATCCCGCCTGCAACCGCCATCATACCAAAAGTAAAGGATACCGCAAAGTATCCCAGACCAATGGGGACTCCGTCATGGAGTCCCTTCTTAAAAGCTGTGCTGTTCATGATGATTTTTAGCCCTCCAGACTGTTCAGTACACGGAAGCCATTGTTGGTCAGTACGTTTTCTGTGACAAAAACATCGTCTGTCTGAAGGATCATGATCGGAAGACTGTTTCCTCTATGATAAGATGTATAAATATAATCAAGGTTTACATTGCAGTTTCCGAGAACTTCAAGAACAGCATTCAGGCCGCCGACTTCATCCTTGATGTCTACGGCAATGACCTCTGTCACACGGTTCATATATCCATTCTCTGTAAGGATCTTCTCTGCCTCATCTGCTTTGTCTGTCACCATACGGAACAGTGCAAATTCCGGTGCATCAAAACATGCAAATCCATAGATGTCAATTCCTGCTTCTTTGAGGAGACCTGTTACTTTCTGAAGGCTTCCTGCTTTGTTTTCGATGAATACGATATTCTGTTTGATCATTTTCTCTCTCCTCGTCCTGTATGTATAAATATACTAACTTTTTTCATTATACTCACCTTTATACAAAAAGTAAACCGTCAGAAACATTTCTTGTGCTCCTGACGGTCTGATATTTTAGTCTAATTCTTCATCCACATATTTCTGGATATTGGATGCATTCACATATTTCTTAAGATGCTCTCCATCTGTGATGACCAGAGTCGGTGCCTGCATGATCCCGAACTGGCGCGCCATGTCCGGATTCTTCTCTGCATCAATGATCTCCAGATCTTCGCCTTCCAGCATTTTCTTGGCCATACGGCAGTTCGGACAGGTACTTGTAGTAAACAGGTATTTATGTGTTTCCACCGGTTCTACTTTGACATCATCCTCTGTCACTGTCACCATGCTGGTGTGTACCTTCTTGAGTGAAGAATGCATCACATCATATAAAGTACGGTTCTTATATTCCTGTGCCTTACCATCGTTCCAGTTCTGTACCGGACGATAGTATCCTGTAATACGGCTGTAAACTTCTGCCTTCTTGCCGCATTTCGGACAGGTAAAGTGCTCACCGCTCAGATAGCCATGTTCCTTGCATACGGAGTAGGTAGGTGAGATCGTGTAATACGGCAGTCTGTAGTTCTCTGCGATCTTGCGTACCAGAGATGCTGCTGCTTTCCAGTCCGGAAGTTTCTCTCCGAGGAATCCATGGAATACAGTTCCTGAAGTATACAACGTCTGAAGCTCGTCCTGGATATCCAGTGCATCAAAGATATCAGAGCTGAATTCGACCGGAAGATGGGAACTGTTTGTGTAATACGGTGTGTCGCCCTTGCTTCCTGCTGTACGGATGTCCGGCCAGCGTTTACGGTCATGTTTTGCCAGACGGTATGCGGTGGACTCTGCCGGAGTCGCCTCCAGGTTAAAGAGTTCTCCCGGATATTCCTCCTGATAATCAGAAAGTCGGTTACGCATATGTGTCAGAACTTCTTTTGTAAATTCCTGAGTACGTTCATCAGTCATGTCGCATCCGAGCCATCTCGCATTCAGACCAGCTTCGTTCATTCCTACAAGACCGATCGTTGAGAAGTGGTTGTCAAAGCTTCCCAGATATCTCTTGGTGTACGGGTACAGTCCCTCATTCAGAAGTTTCGTGATCACTTCACGCTTGATATGCAGTGATCTCGCGGAAATATCCATCAAGCGGTCCAGTCTGCGGTAAAATTCCTCCGGTGTCCTGGACTGGTATGCGATCCTTGGCATATTGATCGTTACTACGCCGACAGAACCTGTGCTCTCACCGGAACCAAAGAATCCGCCGCTCTTCTTGCGAAGTTCACGAAGGTCAAGACGAAGTCGGCAGCACATGCTGCGGATATCGCTCGGTTTCATATCGCTGTTGATATAGTTTGAAAAATACGGAGTTCCGTATTTCGCTGTCATTTCAAATAACAGACGGTTGTTCTCTGTATCTGACCAGTCAAAATCTTTCGTAATGGAATAGGTCGGGATCGGATACTGGAATCCTCTTCCGTTGGCATCACCCTCGATCATTGTCTCGATGAATGCCTTGTTGATCATATCCATCTCTTTCTTGCAGTCTTTGTACTTGAAGTCCATTTCCTTGCCGCCTACGATCGCCGGAAGCTCTGCGAGGTCGTCCGGAACGGTCCAGTCAAGTGTGATATTGGAGAACGGTGCCTGTGTTCCCCAGCGGCTTGGGGTATTTACGCCATAAACAAAGGATTCAATGCACTTCTTGACTTCCGGATAAGCAAGTCCGTCTGCCTTGACAAACGGAGCAAGGTAAGTATCAAAAGAAGAAAATGCCTGTGCTCCTGCCCATTCATTCTGCATGATCCCAAGGAAATTGACCATCTGGTTACACAGAACGCTTAAGTGCTTCGCCGGGGCGGATGTGATCTTGCCCTCGATTCCGCCAAGTCCCTCCTGGATCAGCTGCTTGAGAGACCATCCTGCACAGTAGCCTGTCAGCATGGACAGATCATGAATGTGGATATCTGCATTTCTGTGCGCTTCTGCAATCTCGTTATCATAGATCTCTGAAAGCCAGTAATTGGCTGTTACTGCACCGGAGTTACTTAAGATCAGACCTCCGACGGAATATGTTACTGTTGAATTTTCTTTTACTCGCCAGTCCTCGACCTTAACATAGCTGTCTACGATTTCTTTGTAGTCGAGGATCGTTGATTTCATATTACGGATCTTTTCTCTCTGTTTGCGATAAAGGATATATGCCTTTGCCACATCGCTGTATCCGGCCTGGATCAGTACGTTCTCCACGCTGTCCTGGATGTCCTCTACGGTTACTTTATTGTTCTGGATCTTATTCTGAAAGTCTGCCGTAACCCGAAGTCCGAGAAGATCGATCATATCCTTACTGTAAATTTTTTCTTTTGCGTCAAATGCTTTGTCAATGGCTGAAGTGATCTTGGACATCTGAAAGTCTGCGATCTCTCCGTCACGTTTAACTACCTGAAACATGCTACACCATACCTCCCTGTCATGCGCTGTAGACCTATTGTATCAAACTATGCCCTTTGCGTCAATATATAAAAAACACTATATATTGTGTCATGTTAATCATTTCACAACTATATAGTGTTTGTTTTTGTTATATTTTTCTTATGATATCTGCCGGTTTTGCCCGTATTTTCGGGCTTTTCGCACGTTATTTCGGCATCACAGAAACAAAGATTTCTGCCGGTACACGTGCCTTTACAAAAATTCCATCTTCACGATATTCTTCTGAGAGAAGGCTTCCAAACTCACGGATCTTCTGGATCTTGCCAGCTTCACTGTACGGGTACAATTCCTCCAGATAGATCTGATCCTCCGCCAGAAGTTTCGCAAGGACGTCCTTAAATTCATCCAGACCTTCTCCTGTTCGTGCAGAACATTTCACAGTATAATCCGCTTTGAGATCACGGATACCGCTTCCTGTTACCTGGTCCTGTTTGTTCAGAAGTGTAACGATCTTTTTGCCGGTCGCTCCCAGTTCCCGGAGAGTTTCATAAACTGTGAACATCTGAAGCTCCGCCTGCGGGTTGGATGCATCCACCACGTGGATGATATAATCTGCATATTTTGCTTCTTCCAGTGTACTCTTGAAAGCTTCTACCAGATGATGCGGCAGTTTACGGATAAATCCTACCGTATCTGTAAGCAGGATCTGCTGTCCGTCCTTGAGTTCGAGCACTCTCGTTGTCGGGTCCAGCGTGGCAAAAAGCTTGTCTTCTGCCAGGATCCCCGCTCCTGTCAGTGTATTCAAAAGAGTGGACTTTCCTGCATTCGTATATCCGACGATCGCCGCTGTCTTGAGGTTTCCTCTGGAACGCTTACCGCGGATCAGTTCTCTGTGTTTCTCCACCTGTGCAAGTTCTGCCTTGAGTGCAGAGATCCTGGTACGGATCAGTCGTCTGTCTGTTTCCAGTTTCTTCTCTCCAGGTCCTCTCGTACCGATACCGCCGCCCAGACGGGACAGGGATTCTCGAAGTCCGACGAGGCGCGCCGCACGATAACGAAGCTGCGCCAGTTCGACCTGGATCTTACCCTCACTGGATACAGCACGTCCTGCAAAAATATCCAGGATCAGAAGGGTTCTGTCCATAACCTTGCAGTCCAGTTCCCGTTCCAGATTGTTCAGCTGTGCCGGAGAAAGTTCATCATCACAGATGACTCCATTGGCATCCAGAGCGCGTAAAAGGGATGCCACTTCTTCAATCTTGCCTTTGCCGATATAGGTTCCAGGATGGACTGCCTCTCTGTTCTGGATCACCTTCGCTACTGTCTCTGCTCCGGCAGTCTCAGCAAGTTCTTCAAGTTCATCCAGAGAAGCTTCTACATCGTCTCCCACTTCTGTCTGAACACCAATGAGGATCACCCTCTCCTGGGTTTCCTTAAATTCATAAAACTGCATAACTTAATAACTCTCCTCGGAAGATTCGTCTGTGCCAGTATCTGCTGATTCCTCCGCTGTACTTTCATTGGAAGTGTCTGCCTCACTGGCATCCCCTGCCGCTGCCTGGTTTCCAACTCTTGACTGAAGGAAGGTCAGTTCCTTCGCTGCTGCATCATCATCCTTAAATGTCTGTACATATTCCTGGGCTTTGGAAAGTGCGGTAGATAAATCCAGTTTTTTCTCATAGACAACGATCTCGTTGAACAGAAGATCTCTCATCTCATCCGATGTCGCATCTCCGAGACCCTGGCTGATATTCTGAAGTGCACTGTCATAATCTCCATCTGAGATATCGCAGAGTGCCAGACCATTATAGCCCTTCGCCGGATCATCTCCATCCGCATCAATATACTGCTGATAAAAGCTACGGGCATTGGAAGTATCTCCCTGCGCCATATATACCATGCCAAGGATCAGTGTTGCCTCTGTGCTGCCTTTATCAGCAGCTGTTGTAAGCTCTGTCCTGGCATTCTCATAATCATCCATATAATAATAAACTTTGCCACGTTCGCAGTAATCATCGGCTGTCTTTGCCTCTGTCTTAAGTGCAGCTTCCAGGTATCTCGTGCCGTCAGCTTCCATATCCTGTCCCAGATATGCCTCGTAGATCTGGATCGCCATCTCATAAGTAGAATCACTTCCATAGGCTTCTGAGAAATTGGAGGAAGCCTCATCATAAGAATCCATGGCAAGCGCCACACAGCCCGTAAGATAATAATCATTCGCATTCAGCGAATAATCCTCAGCCAGCGTCTGACAGTCTGCCATCGCCTGATCATACAATTCTGCCTTGAGTTCTGCTGCAGCACGGTATTCCAGAAGATCCTTTCTGTCAGACTTGCCCGTTTTCTCATCATTCAGCGCATTTGTCAGGTCATCGATCGCCCCCTGATAATCGCCGGTACGCAGTTTGACAATTCCTGATCCCCTGTAAGACTGTGCCAGCTTATATCCGGCAGAAATACAGGCCTGGTATTCATTCAGTGCATAATCATAGTTAGCCTCTTCCAGATCTGCATTTGCCTGCTCATATGTTTTTTGATTTTCTCCACCACAGCCGGTCAGGAGCAATGCTCCAAGACCGGCTGCCAGCAGACATATGATTTTTTTGTTTCTCATCCTTCTACAATTAATCCTTCTGATTCCATCACCTGTACCACATGATTTACATGCTCTGCACAGATATCCTCTGTACCAGCTTCTACCATAACACGGATCAGTGGTTCTGTTCCACTCTCTCTCACAAGGATACGGCCATCTGTTCCAAGTGCTCTTGCAACATCCTCAACAGCTTTTACAACTGCCGGATTTTCTCTTGCCGTCTTCTTGTCTGCCACACGGACATTGCGGAGAATCTGCGGGTACACTTTCATTTCTTTTGCAAGGTCACAGAGAGTTGCTTTCTGCTCGACACATGCCTCCATGAGCATGAGAGATGTCAGGATACCGTCACCGGTAGCTGCATAACGGCTGAAAATGATATGTCCGGACTGCTCGCCTCCGATACTGTAATCGTTTTCCATCATGTTCTCTGCTACATATTTGTCGCCGACTGCTGTCTGCTCATAATTGATTCCTTCTCTTTCAAGGGCTTTGTACAGACCCATGTTTGACATAACCGTAGTAACAACAGTATTTCCCTTGAGTTTGCCCTGTGATTTGAGATATTTACCGCAGACATACATGATCTTGTCGCCATCGATGATGTTTCCCTTATGGTCAACTGCGATACAGCGGTCTGCATCACCATCATAGGCAAAGCCTACATCCAGTCCATGATCTATAACATATTTCTGCAGAACTTCGATATGTGTGGAGCCGCAGTTTCTGTTGATGTTTGTTCCATCAGGCTCATCGTTGATCACATAAGTCTTGGCTCTCAGCGCATCAAATACACTCTTGGCGATCGCAGAGGAACTTCCGTTGGAGCAGTCAAGACCGATCTTGATATTCTTGAAATCACAGCTTGGGATAGAGATCAGATGACCGATATAACGGTTACGTCCGGAAGCAAAGTCAACGGTACGTCCGATATCTTCTCTTGTCGCATATGGAAGTTCTTCCAGTCTGCCGTCCAGATATGCCTCGATCCTTGCCTCTACCTCTGCTTCGATCTTCTGTCCGTTTCCGTTCAGAAGCTTGATTCCATTATCATAAAATGGATTGTGGCTTGCAGAGATCATGACTCCACAGTCAAAATTCTCTGTGCGGACAACATAAGAAACACTTGGAGTTGTCGTTACATGAAGAAGATATGCATCTGCTCCGGAAGCGGTCAGTCCTGCTGCCAGTGCATATTCAAACATATAGCTGCTTCTTCTTGTATCCTTGCCGATCACGATCTTTGCTTTGTGCTCACGACCATAGTACCAGCCCACATAACGGCCTACCTGAAATGCATGATTTGCTGTCAGCTGTACGTTGGCTTCTCCACGGAAACCATCTGTTCCAAAATATTTACCCATCTTATGTCACTCTCCTTAGATCCAGATTAAATTATTTATAAAGCTGTGCCGGATATACTCCGTCTTCTACAAGTTTTTTGAATGCGGCTGTTACAGCAGCTTTATCTTCCTGATAAGTTACGCCGAACCAGGTATCCTTTGTCTCAAGTACATCTACTTTTGCCTTGCCATCTTTGATGAGACGGTCGATCATTTCCGGAAGAAGATATTCTTTCTTGATATCTCCCTCTTCTACATTCTGAAGGAAATCTACGAAACCTTTTTCCAGAGTATCCATGAATGCCGGTGTCAGTCCCCACATGTTCATGGAAACAAGACTTCTGATATCCAGTTTCTCTACATTTCCATTGTCATCTCTTGCTTCTGCACCGTCTGCTGTCTTGAAAATATTGTGTGTCTCTGTAACACCAACCAGTGCACCGTCCTCGATGTGGCATACGCCTCTGGTAACGCTTCCGTTATCACTTAAGGTATTTCCAAGACGGAATCCTGCCATGCAGATGTGATGGATTCCATCTTCTGACTGTTCCTGTACCAGATAATCATGGACTTTGACATATGCTTCCTTACCGTAATAATCATCTGCATTAATTACCATGAATGGCTCGTCAAGAACTGCCTTTGCAGCAAGGACTGCCTGCCCTGTTCCCCATGGTTTTGTACGGTCTGCCGGTTTCTCAAATCCTGCTGGAAGATCATCCAGGGACTGGAATGCGTATGCAACTTCTGTAACTTTCTCGATCCTCTCACCGATCACGCGGCGGAATTCTTCTTCCAGGTCCTTGCGGATGATAAATACAACTTTATTGAATCCTGCCTCCAGTGCATCATGAATAGAGTAGTCCATAATGATCTCACCATTAGGTCCTACTGGTGCAAGCTGTTTGATTCCTTTTCCAAAGCGACTTCCGATTCCGGCTGCCATGATTACAAGTGCAGTTTTTTTCATTTGAAGTTCCTCCCTTTATTCTTCTTCATTTAATGAACTTAATTTAGCTGCCTGGTCTGCGGCGATCAGGCTGTCGATGATCTCATCCAGGTCACCACCGAGAATGCTTTCCAGGCGATGAAGAGTAAGTTTGATCCTGTGGTCTGTCACACGTCCCTGCGGGAAGTTGTAAGTACGGATCTTCTCGGAACGGTCACCGGTTCCAATCTGGCTTCTTCTTGCTTCTGCCTCTGCGTCATGCTGCTTTGCCAGTTCCATCTCATACAGACGGGAACGAAGTACCTTGAGTGCTTTGTCCTTGTTCTTGAGCTGGGATTTCTCATCCTGACAGGAAATAACGATTCCTGTCGGAATATGTGTCAGACGTACCGCAGAGTCCGTGGTGTTGACACACTGTCCACCGTTACCGGACGCACGGAATACGTCAAATTTACAGTCATTCATATCCAGGTGGAAGTCGATCTCCTCTGCCTCCGGCATGATCGCTACAGTACAGGTGGAAGTATGGATACGTCCGCCGGATTCTGTCTCCGGTACACGCTGTACACGGTGTACTCCGCTCTCATATTTCAGGCGGGAATAAGCACCCTGTCCCTGGATCATGAAAGTGACTTCCTTGAATCCGCCGATGCCGTTCTCATTGAGACTCATCATCTCTGTCTTCCATCTTCTGGATTCTGCGTATTTCACATACATACGGTAGATCTCTGCTGCAAAAAGCGCCGCCTCATCACCGCCGGCACCTGCACGGATCTCCACGATAACGTTCTTGCTGTCATTTGGGTCTTTTGGAAGAAGCAGGATCTTGAGTTCCTGTTCCAGTTCTTCCACGCGCTTCTTGGCATCGGAAAGTTCCTCCTTGAGCATTTCGCGCATATCCTCATCCTTCTCCTCTTCCAGCATGGAAAGGCTGTCCTGAATGGTTTCTTTATTTTTCTTATATTCCTTATAGGTATCCACAATTGGCTGCAGGTCGCTCTGTTCCTTCATAAGCTTCTGGAAACGATCTGGATTAGATGTTACATCTGGCTCCCCCAGCTCATTCAGAACTTCCTCGAAACGTATGAGCAAATCGTCCAACTTGTCAAACATGGTTTTCCTCCTGTTATGTTCTTCTCTTTACTTATATAAAACTATCGTCTGCCCAACACAACTCTGTCAAGTCCCGTCAGGTCTTTAACAATCTGTACATCAAAAAAGCCATTTTCCCGCATCAGACTCTTCACAGCTTCGCCCTGATCATATCCGATTTCAAACAGCATCCAGCCATCTTCCTTTAGGAAAGCCTTTCCCTCCGATACGATTTTTCTGTAAAAATACAGACCATCTTCATGTCCATCCAGTGCAAGTCTTGGATCGTGATCCCGCACTTCTTCCATAAGCTCTTCAATCTCTGCGCTTCTGATGTAGGGGGGATTCGAAATAAGGATATCATACTGAGGCATATCTTTACCAGTGTTTTGTTGAAAAAAAGCTGACGAAAACAAGTCGCTTTCCACGAAAACAGCTCTGTCTGACACTTCCAGGCTTACCGCATTCTTATCTGCCACCTGAAGAGCAAGAGGGGAAACATCAGCACCCACACCATATGCATCCCCGGTAAGTGCCAGAAGACTTAAAAGGATACACCCTGATCCGGTGCACATATCCAGAATCCCTGGTGTTTTTTTCCCCTTCATAACTTCCAGAGCCTTCTCCACCAATGTCTCCGTATCCTGCCTCGGAACCAGTACGTTTTGATTTACATAAAATTCAAATCCCATAAAATATGCCTGGTGGGTAATATGCTGTAATGGAATATGACCTGCTCTTTTTCGGATCAATTCCCTGTATCTGTCTGCTTTTTCCTCTTCAATCCCGTCAGCTGAATGGGCGAAATAAAAAGCTCTGTTCATCCCTGTCACATACTCCAGAAGAAGCCAGGCATCCAGCCTGGCTTCCTGGATCTTATGCTGTTCCAAAACCTTGGTTCCTTCTTTTAATAGTGTTTCCAGAGAAGTCATTGTGCAGCTCCCGTTTCCGGTACATTCCCGGTACGTTCTTCACTCTCCCCGCTTTCAGATTGCGCGGAAGCAGCAGAAGGATCACCGTTTTCTTTGTTCTCATATGGAATATCCAGATTGAATTCTGTCTTTAAATATGCTCTCCAGTCAAACACAGCCTCCACAGCCTTGATGGCAACCTCTGCCATATCAGCTGTAGGTTCTTTTGTGGTAAATTTCTGCATTGCCATACCAGGTTTACTCATCATCAAGGCAAATTTACTGTCTGTCCTGCCTGCCCACTGGATAATTTCAAATGAAATTCCAGATACTACAGGTACCATGAGCAAACGTCCGAAAAGACGAAGCCAGTAAAACGGTACCAGTACAAAAATAAAATGCAGGAAAATACTTACTATCATAACCAGGAACAGAAAGCTTGTTCCGCAGCGTCTGTGGAATCTGGAGCTCTCAAGCACGTTCTCTACAGTAAGCGGCTTACCATTTTCCACACAGTTGATACATTTGTGTTCAGCACCATGATACATAAAGGTTCTCTGAATATCCTTCATTCTGGAGATCAGGATCATGTATCCCATAAACAGACCCAGCTTCACAAACGCTTCCACAATGGTAACCACCACTTCCGAAGCGCCTACCTTACGGCAAAGACTGGCCAGTGCATAAGGAAGCAGCATAAAGGCTGCAATGGAAATTACAATAGAAATGGCTACAGTTACATAGAGCAAGGCTTTAAATGCCTTGTCCTCTTTTTTCTTCTTGGCTTCCAGTTCTTCCGGAGAAAGAGCAGCATTCTTCCTGGTCTCTTCCTCGTCCTCCTCATCACCTGCAATTTCAGCTGAATACATAAGGCATTTCGTTCCGGTTACCAGAGAATCGATAAAGCTTACCATTCCGCGGATGATCGGTTTCCGCCAGATCCTGGCTTTCCCGAAAATGCATTTATAATCTTCCACTTTTACTTCAATTTCTTTATCAGGACGTCGTACTGCAATGGAGTATTTATCCTTATGGCGCATCATAATGCCTTCCATTACAGCTTGTCCACCGATATTGGATGGTTTCATTTTATCCTCCAGTTACAAAGAAAGGTTGAGATTTCCCAACCTCAACCTTCTCATTCAGTAATATTCAAATTATTTATTCAGACCGTATTTCTCATTGAACTTATTGATACGTCCACGAGCCTGACTAGCTTTCTGCTGTCCTGTATAGAACGGATGACATTTGGAGCAGATTTCTACGTGGATGTCCTGCTTGGTAGATCCTGTTACAAAAGTATTACCGCAGTTGCAGGTTACAGTTGCCTGATAGTAATTCGGATGGATTCCTTCTCTCATGATTTTCACCTCTCTATATTTATTCTATTTTATTTGCGTTGAATCTGACGAATTCACACTTTACACAGCCTATTGATTATAGCATGGGGTTCTGAGAAATGCAAGTTATTTATAAAAATTTCTAAAACTAATCCCAGATAATATTCTGCACGGTGTTTTTTGTGAACATTACAATTTCTGTTTTTTTACCATTTGCACAAATTCAGCATTATTTGCAGTACGTGCAAACATGTTCAGGATCTGTTCCACTGCCTCATCAGACTTCATTCCGTTAAGAGCCTTTCGCATAATATATACAGCTTCCTGCTCGTCTTTGCTCAGAAGCAGATCTTCTCGTCTGGTACCGGATTTCTGAATGTCGATGGCCGGGAAAACCCGTTTCTCCTGAAGCTTGCGGTCAAGAACAAGCTCCATATTGCCGGTTCCCTTGAATTCTTCGTAAATAACGTCATCCATTTTACTTCCGGTGTCAACCAGTGCAGTGGCCAGAATGGTAAGGCTTCCTCCCTCACGCATATTACGTGCTGCACCAAAGAAGCGCTTCGGCATATGAAGTGCTCCCGGATCAAGACCTCCTGACAGAGTTCTTCCGCTTGGAGGAACAACCAGGTTATACGCTCTTGCCAGTCTGGTAATGGAATCCAGAAGGATCACAACATCCTGCTTATGTTCTACAAGGCGGCGTGCACGCTCTACAACCATCTCGGATACACGCTTATGATGCTCCGGAAGCTCATCAAATGTGGAATAAATAACTTCCACATTCGGTCCCTGTATTGCTTCCCTGATATCGGTAACTTCCTCAGGACGTTCATCAATAAGAAGAATGATCAGATGCATATCCTTGTTATTCTTAAGAATAGATTTCGCGACATCCTTAAGCAAAGTAGTCTTACCTGCCTTAGGCGGGGAAACAATCATACCACGCTGTCCCTTTCCGATAGGGCTGATCAGATCTACGATACGCATGGCAGTAGTTCCGCCGGGACGCTCCATGATCAGACGTTCATCTGGGAAGATTGGGGTCATGTTTTCAAAATTGTATCTCTTCTGTCCCTCACTTGGATGGAAACCATTGATAGACGTTACATATAAAAGGGCACTGAATTTCTCCCCCTGTGTTTTAATACGGATATTTCCCTGAATTATATCCCCTGTCTTCAAATTAAATCTGCGGATCTGTGACGGGGAAACATAGATATCATTCTCTCCTGGAAGATAATTCTCACTTCGAATAAATCCAAAACCATCCGGCATAACCTCCAGGATTCCATTGGCCTTTTCGCCACTGTCAAGCTGGACCGTTTCAGCCGGAACATTGTAAGCATTGCTTACCCCCTCTTCTGTACGGTTCTCACTGGCTGCGCCTGTACGGGGCTGTTCCGTTTCCTCGGGTCTTAATTCGGCTGGCGGAACCACTTCTACAGGTTTCGCTACAGTAGTGCGCTTCACAAAGTTCTCCGGTCTGTTTTCTCCATTATAGCTGTTCTGACGTCCCGTATTTTCACTTCTGCCATAATTATTGCTGTTATTGCTGCGATACTCAGGATTGCGCCGTATAATGGTACGGGATCTGGTTGGTGCTTCTCTTCTCTCCGGTGAAGAAACACTTCCCGTATTTTCTGTTTTTTCTGCTGCCACAGGCTCTGGTCTTGCAGGTATGGTATTCTCTTCTGCTGTTCCGGAAATAGTCTGCTCATTTTCTGCAGTCTGTTCTTTCCTGTCCTCTTCCAGCATACGTTCAATTAATTCAGGCTTTCTCATAGTAGAAATGCCCTTCAGCCCTCTGGCTTTTGCCAAGTCTTTCAGCGTAGCCAGGGATAATGATTCATACTTTTCTTTCATCAATCATCTACCTCTTCGACTAATACAATTCTAAAACACATTTCAATTTTGATTTAACGGGATACAAATGTCTGATTAGACAGAAGCTATATACTGAATTATAAAAACATCCTTCAAAAAACTTATTAAAGTTGATTCTAACACATTTCAGGCGCCGTGTCTACATCCATTCCAAATATATATTACTGTTCACTTAGGACCAGTGACCCCAATATATCTATCCCTGCCTGCAAGAAAGTGATAACCTTTGTTTTGTATTATACACACCTAAGGTTTTTCATTGCAAGAATTTTTTGTCGACACATATCCAGACTCTTCGACATAGTTACTGTTCACTCCGTGACCAGTAACACGCTTCGCGATACACAGAAAGACGAACCTTCTTGTGACAAGCACAAGAAGTAGCG
>OLOJ01000166.1_pt1 | contig 70339 bp, 61 predicted proteins | sample 1672251 | NCBI WGS metagenome assembly OLOJ01 (sample SAMEA3136664, study PRJEB25190) | human gut metagenome | biome: human gut; feature: human-associated habitat; material: faeces | place: Austria | collected 2013 | reverse complement strand
AGTTCCACCTTGTACTTCGGCATCACTCTTTCAACGATTTGTGTTTTCTTTTATCTGCTAATAGCATAAATCCACCGATCTTAGTCGGATCACTTCATTTCTTGTTGGGTACGCAAGGTGCAATGTTTTATAATTTCAAAATTAATATCATGTCACTAAAAGGCGTCCAACATATTAGGGTTGATGACTTGTCGCCAAATATCCTATGGCAATTGACATGATATACGAACAATAATATCCGCTGGGGCGTACGCTCCATATAATTTATGCCTCTATGTTTTGCATGGCGTCCCATGCACCGCATACTAATTAATGCCCTATAGGCGATATTCTTGTGTGATAAAATTAGCTTTTTGTTACGATATTTTTTGACTGTTTAAGTATGAATACTCTTTGAAAATTTCATTTTCTGCTTTTCTTCGAGCAGCAATTGCATCTTCTTTATTTTTAAACCATCCAAGAGTTGTTGCCTTACCATTTAATTTAATAGTTGCTTTCCACCTTTTATCTCGTATGTGATAACTAACACCGGCACAACCACTTGTATTATTTGATTGCAATCGCTTGTTCATGTTATTTTGGGAGCTTGTCACAATTCGCAATTCAGATTTACGATTATCATATTTTTTATGGTGAATATGATCAATTTCATCCTGCCTACGAGTTACTCCCATTATGTATCTGTGCATACTAATCCAATGCCCGTCGCTGGTTCTTGCTTGTACATACCCATTATGGATAGTCCAATAATAATCTTTGATTTTATCGTAATCTTCTAAATCGAAAAAGAATTGTTCATTCTTATAAGTATAACCAATTCCATATTCTCCTGATAGGTCGTATGTATTGTATTTTTTACATCGTTTTCTAACACTGTCTGATACATAACATCCACACGATTTAGAACCACCACTTTTTAAATTGCGTTGATCCACTCTTTTAATTGTTCCGCATTGACACTTACATATCCATGCTGCTTTTTTATGCCCATTTTTCGAAACAAGATCATCAGCTTGTTTTAACACTGTCCATCTTCCAAAATGTAATCCAGTTAGATCTTTCGTAACTTTAACTATAATACAACACTCCTTATTTAATTTTGTATACTTTCATATATTTTTTTCCAAATCTTGTAACGGATTTGTGTGATGAAAAATACATGTCAATATGTTTCCCTTTAACTTTTGAACCAACGTCTTCAGCGACATAGGTCTTACCATTGATTCTGACCTTAGTACCTAATTTAATTTTTCTCCTATCAACAGAAATAGTTCTGCCTTGTTTTGCTCTGCGACCTGAAGCAGTTCGGTTTCCCCAACCGCCAGAACATGACCGACAACCGCAGTATGCAGTAATCTTGTATGTTCCCAAACATTTAACTTTTTTATTTTTCGCAGAGACAGCAGTAGAAGTAGTGAATCCTCCGACTGCCAGCAGCATTGCCATAACTAATGTGATAATTGAAATTTTCTTTTTCATGATTTCTCCTTTGGTTGCTTTTCAGTTTCCTCTGGAGGTCTACTATATATTAATAGAACAGTTGCAAGTCTCGGATACCATCTCTGATTTTTTGTTTTTAATGACATAGACCTCGGAACTCACGGTGTGAAATTTCTTTAACTGCAAACAGCGTGAGCATTTACACGAAGTGCAAATTGGTATTTTGAGAGTTTATCTGTTCTGATTAATCTTATCTTTATATCGTTTTGAAATTTTTGCAGTTAACATAATGCAGTTTTCTTTAGTGAGTCCTCCGCTACTAGGAACTACTCGTTCTTTTTGATGTACAATTTTCGATTCTGCACAAAGTCCATTCATAATAAAAACCTTACGTGGCTCATTTTCTTCAACGTGTGCCAAATAATTAAAAACAATTTCTTCAGTTGATTTTAAAATTTTCGCAACATCGTTTGTTGTCATTTTGCATTTTTTTGCTACTTGCTTATATAAATCAATTTTATTTAAATTCAAATATATCTCCTTATCTGAGTTTATTGGTATGTTTAAATAGCTTCTCCATATACACACATTTCATGTTCTGGATATCCAGTACATTTGAAAATTTGACATTTTTTTGTACTGGATATCCAGAACATTTTTTTTAATTTGACAGCGTTACATTGCTCTTTTGCCTATATTTTTGTACTCGTTCTCTTGCTAATTTTTGTCTCCATTTTGAATTACAGTATACACATCTAATAGTATTATTATTTTTAATTGGAACTTCAAACAACTCTCCGCAATCAACGCATTGTACTTTTTTCATTGGTTTGATTACAACATGATGTTTTAAATTTTCAACAATGTACTCTCCATACACAAACCATAATAACTGCTTATATCGTTTGTTTTTAGAATACAAATGTTTGACTAACATGTCTGTGATTTCAATTTCAGAGTATCCAGTCTTTTCAAATTCTTTTAAAACCGTCTGCTTTACAAATGAATCGTTTGCTACACGTTCATCTACAATATTGAATTTATATCTATACTGTTTATTTAGACGATCATAAATTTCTACAACACCTTTATCTACTTTTGTATTAACATCAAACATCATTTTATCGTATTCAATTTCATCAATCTTAAGCTTCCGTGTATTAATCTGCACATTCGGTACAATGTCATACAACTTATTAACAAAACTCTGGTTTCGTTCTTCTACTTGAGATTCCATCTTATCTTTTGCATATACAAAAAAGTGTGGCAGTTTCTTCTGTGTAAATTTTGCAATTTGTTTAGCAACTTTTTCAGGACGAACAGGCTTATATAAAGTTTTTGCATAATCAATGACAAAATTATTTTCCATACACAAAAGCTTTACAGTATCGATGGCTTCCTGCTTATCTTCCTCAGATCCATTAACAAAAATATCACTGTTCCAAATCTTTGAAATATTATTGCTATAAGGTCCGATATTGCTTCCAGTAAAAGCATGAATTAATCCATTATAGATATTTTCTGGAGTAATCAAAACAGATTTTGCTTTTTTCATTTCATAATACAAAGGTACAACATTATTCATGTTTCTTTCTGCAATATCAACGAAATTTTTATCTGCGACCACCAATGCCTTATCTCCATCGTTGTCAAATTGTAGAATTCGTGAGATTAAATCGTGTACGCTTGTATACAACGCATTTGTAGTAAACCATTTTGAAATTTCAGCTTTTCTTTCTCCATATGCATCGTAGGCAATATTAAATCTTACTGCATGTTCCTTATATAAATGAGGACTTCGCAAGCAATCAAGTTTATCATTTTTAGGGAACATCCTACAGTACACTTCATGGTCATCAAGCAATCCTTTAGGATTTTCAATATGTCCAAAGTAGTATTCACAAACTGCATATAAATCTGGAATCAAGAAAGTATATTTCCCGTAAACATCTAGTTTTCCACTGCGATATTTCTTCAACATACTATTCTTAATTTCTCTGATAGTGTCTTTTGCATATGTATCATTCAACAAATTTGGATAGATTTTAACAGCTTCCTGAAAAGGTGTCATGTGAGTGTTATATGGATTAATACCCAATGTTCTCTGCATGTGCTGTACGGAATCACAAAGTGTAGAGATTTTTTTGACTGATCTTTTACTTAATGTCTCAATTTCTGCATCAGTAATATCGGTAAGTGTCTGTAACATCTGATAATTGATAGAAGCATTTTTTATGTATTCTTCCTCAACATTACACAAACCTGCGGTACATCCAAATTTATGATAATACTGTTTATATTCTTCCCATGAATCATAATATTTCCACATTTTAAACTGGCTCTTTGTGAAAATGATTTTAATATCTTCTTCAATAACATTATGCTCTTTGCCGTAAATATCTGTAATAATTGGCGACCAACATTTTTCTTTGATCAATTCAATGAATGCAAATTTTCCAAGAAGTCCTTTAATCCAAGGGATACGCACCATCGCATTTGCATTTAATACACTTGGATCTGCAATTCCGCATCCATCCATGTGAGGAATTGGAACAGAAGAAGAAACTCTTTCAATTTTATATGTTTTATCGTCAATAGAATCAAAAAGTCCTGAAACCATAGTTTCCATATCGTCCACAACGATTGATTTGTCAATGTCAAAATCTTCCCATAAGTCAGTTGCTGAATTGGTCAATGCAAGATAAGCCAAATGTTTATTGACGTTGTTTCCTTGATGTTTTTCATCATTAATTTTGTCGATCGTGAGTCCGCACATCAATGTTTGCTCGTATTTTTGCCATGTTTCTTCTTTGATAAATACGGCTTTCTTTGTACGAATCTGCCCAGCAGAAGAGGTAAAGTATCTATATTTTGTAATTACTCCATCTTTATCACAGTAATTCATACCATGAAAACAAAGATCTTTAAAAATATCGAAATAATATACTTGAACAATAACCAAATCTTCGCATAACATATCGGTTTCTGCTTGAATTGTCCTGCTTAAGAATGACTCAAACAGAGATACAGTATTTGTATCATTCAAATCTTTTTCATAAAAACATCGAATTTTTACTCGATCTTCATGCTCATGCTTTGCAAGATTTATATTTGTATCAACCGCCCGCTTGAGCCTTAGCAGTAGTTTTTCTTTGACATCTTTCGCAGGGAAAGTTTTATAACTTTTAAGCGTTGACCAATATTGGATCTGATCAAGTATATCATCAGACTGTCTTAGCTCTTTAAAGTTTTTATCATATATGGTGTCAATAATATCTTGTCTACGCATATGAATTGCTTCGATATTTTTAATCTGCTGATCAGAAAACCCTTGCTTTTTTGCTTGTTTTTCTAAATCTTTTAATTTATTATTTCCACAATATAAAATTACCAAATGTTCATTGTTTGAAACATTTATTTGAACTAATTCATTATTATTGCAATAAAGTGAAACTAACTGTTCATTGCCAGCTACATCAATGTTTTCAATATTACAATAACAACAATTCAAAGAAGATAATTCTTTATTGTTTGTTACATTCAATGATTTCAGTTTATTATTCGCACAACTAAGAGCTTTTAACTTCTGATTATTTGTTATATCAAGACTTGTTAATTGATTTTCGAAACATTCTAGTACTTCAAGTTCACTACTGTTCTCCACATTTAAGCCAGTCAAACTGTTGCCACTTACATTTAATGTTCTAAGTTCACTTAATCCTGTAATATCCAATGTGCCTGCTAGTTTTTTGTATGTCCAATTAATACTAATAAGTCTACCATCTGACCATGTATATTCTTCTTTGTTTGAAACATCTGTGTTTACTGTTGCACCACTATTCCTTTGATTTTTAATTATTTTTTGTAATGCGTTTACATCATTTTCATTTAATTTTGTATTTTCCGTTTCAGGAGCCTTCGTTGTTGTCTCTTCTGTTGCCCTTGTTGTTGTCTCTGGTACAATTGTAGATTCCTGTTGGTTATTCTTTGAGGTTTGTTCCTCCTGCTTTGTAGTTGTAGGAATTTTTTCTTTTATAGGTTTCTTTTTTGGTTTGCTAACATTTTTTGCTTTTTTTACTGTAATTTTACACTTATATTTCTTTTTTCCTACAGTGGCAGTAATTGTAGCCTTTCCACTTTTTTTACCCTTTACTTTTCCTTTTTTTGTGACTGTTGCAATCTTCTTATTTGATGTTGTCCATTTTACTTTCTTTTTATTATTTTGCACCTTTAAAGTAACTGTTTTTCCAACATAAATAGTTATTTTTGTTTTGCTAAGTTTAATTTTTGCTGCACTTACATTTATTGTAGGTATACTAGCAAATACTAGCAAAACCGCAAGAGCTATTGATGTTATTCTTTTTAATTTATTCATAATTAGTATTTCTCCTTTATTAAATATTAGTATGTACTACATATTAAGTTCTTTTATTAAATTACTTTCCATATCAAGTAACTCGCTAACATAAACTATTACAATTTTCCTATCAATATTTAATCCCTTAACCCATAAGCAACTATTTTATTATTTGAAGCATCAACGTATACAACTAAATCTCCTAATATTGCATCATCTGTTTGATATATAATTTTAAAACTTTCCTCTGGCAATTTTTTATTTTTATCAACTAACCCAATGTTCTTTTCAGACTTAATGTCAATTTTTTTAACTTTCGCCTCATTAATGTTCACTACACTTTTTTTATCATTATTACCTAACTGTGCATACACAGTATTTATAAGCTTTTTGTAGTCTTTAATTTCAGTAGTTGTTTCTGTTTTTTCTACAGATTTCTTTTCAGTTATATACCTTACAGCTTTTTCTTTATTATCACTTATATTGCAACCTGAAACAGATAACATCAAACCACAGATTACACCCATTAAAATAATTTTTTTCATCACTACACCTCCGATTATCTTACCAATAATTTTTTTACTCATCTTTTATTCTAAATAATACTATCAGACCATCAGTCTATATAGGTTGATAGTCTGATAGCATTAAATTACTTATTCTCTTCAATATAATCTTCTATATAACAATAATTTATCTTGAAACTCCCAATCTTGCCATTAATGCTTCTTGTAACACCTTTGAAACGTTAACATGTGCCTTTTCGGCTTCCTGATTTAACCAATTTGGAAGAGTTACATTTCGTCTAACAGTTCTATTATCTAACATTTTACGATACGATGTCAAATCTACATCTACTAATGATAAAATCATTTGTCCCTCACCATAAAAAGTTCCCTTTGAAACATCTATGTCATATATTTCTGATGGCTTGATTATTTTTTTACCATTATCCTCTGCTTCTATACAGTTTATTCCAATTGCATCTCTCGCCATCATAATAGCATCTGCCATTGTTCCCTTTGCTTTACCTTCCTCGTTTGCTTCTGTGATAATTCCAAGATCTGGTACCTCAATTAAAATATTCGTATCAACATCTGTAAAAATTACAGGATATGCTACCTTCATTCCATCAACCTCCATTCATTATACTATTTAGATATACGCTTGGACTATAACCCCCATTTTCTTAATATAGCTCTTGCCAGTCTTTCGTTTACTTCTTTATGTCTAGGAATCTGTTCTTCATCATCACCTCTTCTATATATATCGTGATTTCCCCCATGCCTTTGAAATTCAAACCCAACACTCTGAAGCTTTTTTATTAACTCACGCTACTTCATTAGTATTCCTCCTTATAAATATATAATGCACACTTAATACACACCAGTCAAGTGTTTATACATATTATTTACACATCTTATTTTTACTACATCTCCACTTCCAACTCTATAGGACAATGATCCGAACCCATTACATCTTTGTGAATATCTGCGCCCTTTATATTCTTCTCCAGTGCTTTTGAAACAAGAAAATAGTCTATGCGCCAGCCTGCGTTCTTTTCTCTTGCCTTGAATCTGTATGACCACCAACTGTAGCGGCCTTCATCTTCCGGGTAAAAATATCTGAATGTGTCAATGAAACCGGCTTCCAAAAGCGTTGTCATTTTTTCTCGCTCTTCATCTGTAAAACCGGCATTTTTTCTGTTAGTTTTTGGATTTTTTAAATCGATTTCTTTATGAGCAACATTCAAGTCTCCACATATAATAACCGGCTTTGTTTCTTCCAATTTCTTGAGATATGCTCTGAAATCATCTTCCCATTCCATTCTGTAATCCAAACGTTTTAGTTCATTTTGTGAGTTTGGTGTGTAACAGGTAACCATATAAAACTTTTCAAACTCTAAAGTTATTACTCGCCCTTCCTTGTCATGTTTCTCTATCCCAATACCATAACTTACTGACATGGGTTCTTTTTTTGTAAAAATAGCAGTTCCTGAATAGCCTTTTTTTTCTGCATAATTCCAATACTGATAATATCCGGGCATATCAAGTTCTAACTGCCCAGCCTGCATTTTTGATTCCTGTATACAAAAAATATCCGCATCAATTTCGTTAAAAAAATCCATAAACCCTTTTGTTACACAGGCTCTTATTCCATTTACATTCCATGATATTAATTTCATTTTTCTTCTCCTCATTTTTCTACTAGCGTTAATCAATTTACTTAATTTCCAGTTTAACAAATTTTCTCATAAATATGTAGTTAAATAATGCAATAACTCTTCCCACACCAAGCACCGCAATAACCGTACCAACTCCAATTCTAACAGGTATTGTACTCCAAACAGTTCCCGGCTACTTTCCAAAATTTGCAAATTTTCTCTCTTCCATTTATACTGATAACTGCGATTATTACAAAGGAGACACGCAATGAATTCATTAAAAATCAGAAATTCACTTATTTTAATTTTAACGGCATTAATATGGGGTGTGGCATTTGTAGCTCAAAGTGTTGGTGGCGACAGCCTGGGGCCTTATACTTTTAACTGCATCCGTTCTTTTATAGGTGCATTAGTTTTAATACCTGTTATTTTTATTTTTTCAAAAAACAGTCAATCACCTTTCACTTCAAAAAATAAACAACGAAAGTTTTTAATTTTAGGTGGCTTATGTTGTGGTGCATGCCTTTTCTTAGGAAGTACACTTCAACAGCTTGGCTTATATCTGGGGGCTTCTGCCGGAAAAGCCGGATTTTTAACAGCCTGCTATATTCTGTTAGTGCCAATTATCGGTTTGTTTTTCAAAAATAAATGCGGCATAAATATTTGGATAGGTGTTGTACTTACTTTAATTGGATTATATATGTTGTGTTTTGACGGTTCTTTTTCTTTTAAAGTAGCGGATTTACTTTTATTACTTTGTGCTTTATTTTTTGCCGGACATATTTTAGTTATTAATTATTTTTCGCCGTTGGTAGATGGAATAAAATTATCATGCATACAATTCTTTGTTTGCGGAATTTTAGGTTTGGTACCAATGTTTTTTTCTGAAATGGGACGCTCTTTTGCAAACATCGGCACATGGGCAAAAGTTTTTACATCCCCTAGTGCCTGGATTCCTATTCTATATGCCGGAATTATGTCTTGTGGTGTAGGCTATACAGGTCAGATTATCGGACAAAAAGGTATGAATCCTACTGTCGCCTCATTACTTTTAAGTTTAGAATCAGTTTTTTCAGTTCTGGCAGGTTGGATTATTCTCGGTGAGACCATGGGACTTAAACAACTCTGCGGCTGCGGACTTATTTTTATAGCAATTGTTTTAGCCCAATTACCTACAAAAAACGGCAAAAGTATTTAGATACAAATGAATATCTTTTATCCATCCATTCTCCAATTAAGCCTACTGCTTTTCCCATTGTAACAATGGTAAAAGCAACTTTAATTACAATAATTGTTTAAACGTTGTTATATATTTATCAGCAATTTCCATAATTGCCCTTTTATTAATTAATGACTTTTCATCTTCTACAGCTACAACTCCAAAACCGCCTCTTTTTGCCGATTCTATTGCTGTTATGATATCTTCAAATACCACGCAGCTATTTTTTTCTATTTCCATTCTTTTAGCTGCTTCTATGTATATGTCAGGATGATTCTTTCCTCTTGGCACCTGATTAACAGTAATAATTTCATCAAAGGAGTCAATTATTCCTTCTCGTTCAAGTGTTGGAATAAATAGTTCCTTGTCGGAAGATGTGGCAATTGAGAGCTTCTTACCCTGCTCTTTCATTTTCTTAATAAAAGTTTTTGCATAGGGCTTACATTGAACCTTGTCCTTGTATTCTTTTTTTGCCATATCAAACCATTCGCGAACTAAATCTTCCGGTCTTTCCTTATAAAGTCCAAATCTTTCAATTGTATAAACTGCTGCATTTTCTGCTCCCATTGGAGAGATTGTCTCAACATAATCTTCAGGAACCTGAAAACCTCTGTCTCCCAAAAACTTTATATCAACCATATCCCATACCCAGGAACTGTCAATTATGGTCCCATCTAAATCAAAAATCAATCCCTGTGCTTTCTCAATCATCCCTTTTCCTTTCGTAATATTTCTTATAAACCATATACAGTAATGTCAAACCTACTAATGGAACAAATGAATATTTAAGAAAGTGCTGCGGAGCCGTCGGTTCACAAAGGCAGCGTAGTCGGCTTTGTAGAACCGCTACGAGCGAAGAGCAGCGGGAGCGTGCTTTCGTAATATTCATTTGTTTCTGTAGTGAGATTGGAAATAATCTGTAAATTCTAAATCAATGCTTCCATTTCATCAAGAAGTTCCCTAAACAATTGCAATGCCTCTCTTACAGGTTCTTCTTTTGTCATGTCCACACCTGCTAATTTAAGCAAATCAATTGGAGCTTTTGAACCACCACCTGTTAAGAATTTCATATAATCTTTTACTCCTGCTTCTCCTTCTTTCATTATTTTTCTTGAAAGAGTTATTGCAGCTGAAATTCCCGTTGCATACTGATATACATAAAAAGGATTGTAAAAGTGTGGTATTCTTGCCCACTCTAAAGCGATTTCCTTATCAAGTACAATATCCTCACCAAAATACAATTTGTTCAAATCATAATATGTTTCACACAATACATTTGCTGTTAATGTTTCTCCTTTTTGAACCATTTCGTGTGTTATTTTTTCAAATTCAGCAAACATTGTCTGACGATACAATGTTCCTTTAAACTGTTCCAAAAAGTGATTAATTAAATACGCTCTTGTTTCTTTGTCTTTTGTTTTCTTTAATAAATCGTGAATTAAAAGTGATTCATTGCATGTAGATGCCACTTCTGCCACAAAGATTTTGTAACCTGCATTAATGTAGGTCTGGTTTGCATCTGAATAATATGAGTGCAGAGCATGTCCCATTTCGTGTGCCAAAGTAAATACATGGTCCAAAGTTCCCTGAAAATTTAAAAGTACATAAGGATGTGTTCCGTATGCGCCCCATGAATATGCACCGCTTCTTTTTCCTTCATTCTCGTACACATCAATCCAACGGTTATCAAAACCTTCCTGAAGTTTACTTAAATATTCTTCTCCCATAGGTGCAAGACCTTCTTTTACTATTGCCTTAGCTTCCTCAAAGGAATATTTTTTACTTGGAGCCTTTGCAATTGGTGCGTAAATATCATACATATGAAGCTCTTCTACACCTAAAGCTTTCTTGCGAAGCCTTACATATCTATACATTAAATCCATGTTTTCGTGAACAACTTTTATAAGATTATCGTACACACTTTCAGGAATATTGCTGCCATCCAGATACATTGCTCTTGAAGATGGATACTTTCTTACGTCAGCATAAAAATTTGCCTGTTCCACGTTTGCATTATAAGTAGCCGCAATTGTATTTTTCATTGCACCATAAGTATTGTAAAGTCCTGTAAAAGCATTCTTTCTTAATTCTCTATCTTCTCCTGATAAAATCGGAACAAAATTTCCATGAGTAATTTTTATTTCTTTTCCATCCACCAGTATCCTGCCGTCCCCGACCGGATCAATGCCAAAAATTACTCTGCTAAGCTCCGTTATTTCTTTTCCTTCACTATCCTTAACTGTAGGAAAATCAATGTCCGCTCCATTATACATGGCATAAATATTATCAGCGGCATTTGCCATCTTTTTACTTTTTGCCAATATTTCTTCTGTTTTCTTATCTAAAGTGTGCTTTTTACTTCTTAATATTTCTTCAATATATCTTTTATAGTTGTTTAATTTTTCATCTTCTAACCACTGGTTAATTGTGGCTTCATCTATTTCAAGAACCTCTGGTTCAAAAAATGCACTTGCACTGCCAATATCTACAACAAGTTTCTGTGCTTTTCCTGAATATGCCTGATACTTTCCATTACCCATGTCTTCATGATATTTTTGATTTGCATAAACATAAAGTCTTTCAGCAAGCAAACTTATTTCATCATTAAATTTCAAAAACTCTATTAGTTTATCTTTGCTGTCTTTTATTTTTCCTGAAAACTCTTTGTACTTAGCTACTTCTTTTGTAGCCTTTTCAAAATCTTCTTTCCAAACTTTATCACTTGGGAACATATCTTCCATGTTCCATGTGTCGTTAATTTTTTGTTCTGATCTTTTCATATTACACTCTTTCCTTTATAAATATCCCAATTTTTCATTAATGCCAGAAACTTCTACAAATATCCCAAACTTCTTAAAACAAAAATTATGCCTGTTATTGAAAATGCTGAGAATAAAGTTGTAAGAACAATTACGCTACTTGTTAATGTTCCTTCTGACTTCATGCTCTTAGCCATTACATAGCAACTTGGTGTTGTTGGTGAGCCAAGCATAATTACAAGTGCCATTAATTCATCGTTTCTAAAGCCCATTTTTATGGCAATTGGAAGGAATATTAATGGCCAGCCAACTAATTTTAAAGCTGTGGCAATTACTGCCGGTTTCATTCTCTCTATTGCTTTTCCAAATTCGAAACTACCACCGATGGCTAAAAGCGCCAAAGGTGTTGTGATTTTTGCAAAGTTGTTTACTGTGTTATCAAGCATTGGTGGGAATTTTATTTTTAACGCTGAAAAAATAACACCTATTACAATACCTAAAATAATTGGATTTGTAGCTATTCCCTTTAATGTTTTTGCTAATGTTTTCTCCTGTTTAGCTCCCTTTTCAGGACACTCAACAGTAAGAATTATAACTGCATACACATTATACAGAGGCACTGCTCCGATTATCATTAACGGTAACATTCCTGCGTCTCCATAAATATTTAAAATAAAAGCTGCTCCTAAAACTGCTGCACTACTTCTATAAGATGCCTGTACAAATTCTGCAATTATGCTTTTGTCCTTCATTACTATCTTGGTAACAATAGTTGTTCCTATACAACATAGCAACGTAACAAAAAAGCAAAACAAAACGTATGTTAAATCAAACTTTTTTAGGAAATCATTATTCATCATGTCCTGAATCAACAAAAGTGGTAATGTTACCGTAAATGTTAATTTGTTTGATGCTTTAATGAAGCCATCATTTATCCAACCTATTTTCTTAAATATGTAACCTGCAACAATAACTACAAAAACAGGAACTGTTGCGTTTAAACTATAAATTAAATTATCCATTTATGTCATCTCTTTTCTACTTGTTGTTTTCCAAAATAATATTTTGTAAGTTGGGATTGAATTTTCCTTCTTTAATCATGGCAATCTCATAACCGTAAGGGGCATATGATTTCTTTGAGTTTTCAGGATCTTTGACGTAAGGTGTCTCTAATATTTTAGGCACATTTTCAAAATCCTTCATATATATAATTTCTCTTAAAGTATCATAGCCAATGTTTCCAAAACCAATATTTTCGTGTCTGTCTTTTCCGGCACCACATGGATTTTTACTGTCATTAATGTGGAAAACAGCAATTTGATCAGCACCTATTATTTTGTCAAACTGTGTAAAAGTACCGCTTAAATCATTAACTAAGTCATACCCGCTGTCATTTACATGGCATGTGTCAAAACAAACTCTCAACTTGTCATTGTATTTTACTCCATCGTAAATTCTTGCAAGTTCCTCAAAATTTCTTCCAATCTCACTGCCTTTTCCAGCCATTGTTTCAAGTGCCACATATACATCTGTGTCCTTTGTTAACACATTATTTAATCCTTTTATAATCTGGTTGATACCTACATCCACGCCTGCACCAACGTGAGAGCCCGGATGTAAAACCATAACTTTACTTCCCATTGCACTGCTTCTTTCTAATTCTATGCCAAGAAAAGTTTCTGCTATCTCAAAAGTTTCAGGTTTTACCGTATTTCCTAAATTAATAATGTATGGTGCATGAATTATAATTTCTTCTATATCATTTTCCTTCATGTACTCCCATGCCTTATCTATATTTAATTCGCTTATGTCTTTTCTTCTTGTGTTCTGTGGTGCTCCTGTGTATGCCATAAATACATTCGCACCGTAAGACTTAGCTTCTTTTGCTGAACCTAAAAGCATGTCTTTTCCACTCATTTTTACATGAGAACCTATTTTTAACATATTTCTATCCTTTCCCGCCGTACATTTTTTTACATACAGACGCTTTTTTAATATAGCACAGATAGTGTATTTTTTCTATTAGGTTTGTTATAATTAAAAACGAACAGTTTCTTTATGGCAACCGTGATTAAATTATTTTAAATAACTTTTTTCTATTAGAAATGAGGTGAAACAATGAACCCTGATTATGTTATAAACAGAACCAGTGCTTTTACATTAGGATTAATAAAAAACTGCAAAAATATTCACAAAATCTGTTCCACTGAGGATAATCTTCAATATGAATTCTTTTTGGAAGACGACTTTTCAATATGTAAAAATCTTCCACGATTATACTATGGAACTTTTAACGAAAAAATTGTTGGCTTTCTTTCTGTTTTTGTAATAGATGATTTCCATTGTGAAATCTGTATGTTTGTTATGCCTAAATATCGTGGTGGGCATCTTGGTAGAAATCTTTTTATGGAATTTCAGGAAGATTACAAAAACTTCTATGTGGAAACAAGCATTCATCCAAACAATATTTTTGGAAAAAATTACATTAATACTTTAGATTTTCAATATAATAATTCTAATGTATTAATGGAATTGGATTTAGAAGATTTTGTAAATCACAACACTATTGAAAATATAGATTACGAATATGAGGATGGGTATTTTTATTTCTATAATGATAATATTCCTATTGGAAGCTGTCTTGTTACTTCAATTCTTCCTGATTGTGCCTGCATATCGGAAGTTGCCATTGATGACAAGTTTCAAAACAAAGGCTATGGCTACAAGTTTCTCGCATTTGTTTTCAAAAAAATTTCAAAAGACTATCACTTTGTAGTTTTACATGTAGAAAAAGAAAACATACCCGCTTACAGACTTTATACAAAAATGGGATTTGTAGAAAAGGAAACATCTGTAACCTATAGTAAAAGCCTATAAAGTAACCGGCTTGTGACCCCCCTATAAGTTAGATTTTATAATCCAACCTTTCGGATATCAGTTCATGCCACATACTTTATAGGCTTTTTATTTTATAATTTCTGTTCTGAATTTTTACTATAATCTTTATTTCACTGTCATTTGTTTTTACTGTCAGTTATTAACTTTTTAATTCTTATTTGCTGCTTTTATTATCAATTGAGTATGTTTCATGCTCAAACTTTTCAACATCAACTTTTCCCTGTGACCAATATTTAAACTCTGCTTTTGCAATTATGCCATCTCGCTTTACAAAAGTATTAGTCCAATATCTTGCATCACTTGATCTGTTACGGTTATCACCTAACATAAAATAACTGTCTTCAGGAACATTATATGTTAATGGTTCGTCTGATCCATTAACTTCTGTCCACTCTTCTGGTAAGTAAGGTTCCTCTAAAGGTGTTTTACTGTCGTTTATATAAATCTTTGCATTCTTTATAACCACTTTATCACCAGGTAAACCAATAACTCGTTTAACATAGTATTTTTCATCGCTTGGGCTGTTTTCGTTAAAATCAGGATTTTCAAAAATAACAATGTCACCACGCTGTGGATCTGAGAACCAATATGCAGTTCTAAGTCCTATCATTCTATCCCCAATCTGGATAGTGTTAAGCATGGAACCTGATGGAACATTTGCATTCATAATAATTACGTTGTTTACAACAAAAGCAATTACCACTGCAATTACAAAAATTTTAACCCAGCTTAAAATTTCTCTTACAAGACTAAACTCCTGCTGATCCTTTTTATTTTTTTTACCCTTCTTTTTGGTCTCTTTATTTTGATTACTTGAATCTTCAGACTTGGCTGTTTCTTCACCAGATGTTTCTGTATTGTCTAAAGCTTCACCTTCTTCAAAATTATTTTCTGAACTGTTTTCAGTTGTATTGTTTTCTGAATCGTATACAGAATTGTTTTCTTCTGTAATTTCATTATTGTTAATATTGTCTTTATTCATGTTCATACCTTTCTTTTGGTTTTCACCACTCGTTCTAGTATAATAGAAGCAACTCCGTTATGCAATAAATGATTTGTAAGAATAATGTGAATATTCTGTGTTTTATCTGATAAAGTTAGTTTTTACCGGTGCTTCAGGTTCAGGATGAACAATTCCGTTTTCTTTTCCAAGTTCAATACATTTAAGTATCCAAGCCATGTTTCTGCCTATATTTCTAACTATCTGAAGACCTTCTAAATCCTGTTTTACCTCGTCAGGATTGCTTCCATGAACCATTGGCCAGTAATTTCCGTTAATTAAAGGCATGTGGAAAAACTCAGGTACCTTAACCATCTCATCAAGGGCTGTTGTTGTACCTGCTCTTCTTGCACTTACAACCATTGCAGCCGGTTTATATTTCAAATCTTTTCCTGCACTCCAGGAAAGTCTGTGCATAAATCCCATCATGTTTCCACTAATTGAAGCATAATGAACAGGGCTTCCAAACACTACTGCATCAGCATCTTTTAACTTCTTTGCTGCCTCTACAACTTCGCCACCGTACACGCACTCACCAGACTTACTACATCCGCCACAGCCCATGCAGCTTCCCTGTGGATGAGCACCCACGTGCATGATTTCTGTTTCTACTCCTTCTTCGTTTAAAACCTTTGCCATTTCTTCCAAAGCTGTGTATGTACATCCTCTTGCTTTCGGACTGCCATTAAACATTAATACCTTCATATATTTCCTCCAAAAAATAAATTTTCCAATTTTAAATCTTAATCTTTTTATTAACCTTTGGTATTATAACACAATTTTCTTTATATTTATATGGTTTCTTCTATTGTAATATATTCGTAAATTTGATACCCTATTCTTTATGAAAACTTTTTTTTAGGATTAAAAATATACAATTGGAGGATTTCACAATGAACTTTTTAGAAGAAAGAATTGTAAAAGACGGCGTTGTTAAGGAAGGCAATGTGTTAAAAGTTGACAGCTTCCTAAATCATCAGATGGACATTGATTTGTTTGAAGAGATGGGTGCTGAATTCAAACGTCGTTTTGCTGATTCAAACATTACAAAAATCGTAACTATTGAATCATCTGGTATTGGTATTGCATGTATCGTTGCAAGATATTTTAATGTGCCTGTTGTTTTTGCAAAAAAATCAAAGAGCATCAACATTGACGGCGATATGTATGTAGCCGAAGTTGAATCATTTACACATAAATGCAAGAATCAGGTTATTGTTTCAAAGAAATTTTTAAATGAAGATGATCACGTTCTTATTATAGACGACTTCCTTGCTAACGGTTGTGCTCTTCAGGGACTAATTTCTATTGTCAGCGAAGCAGGTGGCACTGTTGAAGGTATTGGTATTGCCATCGAAAAAGGCTTCCAGGCAGGCGGCCGTATGATTAGAAATCTTGGTTATCGTTTAGAATCTCTTGCCATTGTAGACAGCATGGACGCAGAAAAAGGAACTATTGAATTTCGTGAACAATAATTTATTTGCCAATAATAACATAAGTAATTATATGAAAAACTCCATTCATTTTTTAGTATAAATTAGTGTTACAAACTATGGATTTTCTATAAAATAAAGGAGAGATATTTATTATGAACAAAACAAAACAATCTGGAAACACAGAAAATCTTTACCATCTGGATGGAAAGATTCCTGTAAAAACAGCAATTCCTTTTGGACTTCAGCACATTCTTGCAATGTTTGTAGCTAATATTGCACCTATCTCAATTGTAGCAGGTGCCTGTGGACTTAAAGCTTCACAAACAGCAATGCTTATTCAATGTGCCATGATTATTGCAGGTATTGGAACTTTAGTACAGCTTTTCCCTGTTTGGCGAGTTGGTTCAGGACTTCCTATTGTAATGGGTATTAGTTTTACTTTTGTATCTGTTTTTTGCTTTATTGGTCCTAAGTACGGCTACGGTGCCATAATGGGTGCTGTTTTAGTTGGTGGTATCATCGAAGGGACTCTTGGACTTTTTGCAAAATACTGGATTAAACTTATTACTCCAGTTGTGGCTGCCAGCGTAGTTACTGCCATTGGTTTTTCACTTTTATCTGTTGGTGCTTCATCATTTGGTGGAGGAAGTGGAAGTGAAACTTTTGGTTCCGCTGAACATTGGATTCTAGGATGCATTACTTTACTTGCTTGTATCTTATTTAACATATTTGCAAAAGGCTTTTGGAAACAGTTATCTGTTTTATTTGGATTAATTGTTGGTTACATTGTTGCAACATGTATGGGGATGATTGATTTTACAGCTATTACTGAAAGCTCATTTATTGCCCTACCACATTTTATGCCTTTTAAAATGGAATTTAACTGGAATGCCATTATTTCAGTAACACTTATTTTCTTGGTTTCGGCAACTGAAACTATTGGTGATACAAGTGCTCTTGCATCATCAGCATTAGATAGAAATGCAACTACAAAAGAAACTTCAGGTTCTATTGGCTGTGACGGTTTTGTCAGTGCCATTTCATCTTTATTCGGATGTCTTCCAATTACATCATTTAGTCAGAACGTTGGTCTTGTAGCAATGACAAAAGTTGTAAACCGTTTTGCTATTGCCGCAGGTGCAATTATTATGATTTTAGCAGGATTCTTCCCTGTTATCGGTGCAATACTTGCCACACTTCCTGATGCAGTTCTTGGTGGCTGTACTATTATGATGTTTGGTAATATTGTAATCAGTGGTATGCAGATGCTTGGTAAATGTGGATACTCTCAAAGAAATATCACTATTGTAGCTTTGTCTCTCAGTGTTGGACTTGGATTTACACAGGTTCCTGAGATTTTCAATATTTTCCCACAAATTGTTAAAACAGTATTTGCAGAAAACTGTGTAGCCGTTGTATTTATAATGGCAATTGTACTTAACTTAATTCTTCCAAAAAATATGGAAGTAGATAGATAAGTAAAAAGCTCCAAGGCATTAAAACACTAAAATACCTTGGAGCTATAATATTATGTCATTTTTCTGTAAGTTTCCAATCCTTTTAATTATAAATTACTATAACCCATCAGTGCCTGGTCAACTTCTTTTGCACAATCTCTTCCTTCTCTAATTGCCCAAACTACTAATGACTGGCCTCTGTGAACATCCCCTGCTGTAAATACATTTTCAGCACTTGTAGCATGTTTACCAGGTTCTGTTTTTACATTTGTTCTTCCATCAGTTTCAACCTTAAATGCTTTAGTAACATAGTCTTCACTACCAAGAAATCCTGCTGCAATAAGAACTAACTGGCAATCAACCTCATATTCTGAACCTTTGATTTCAACCATGTTCAAACGACCTGTTTTTGCGTCCTTCTTAGCTTCTAACTTAACTAATACAAGCTTCTTAAGATTGCCTGCTTTATCCTTAACAAACTCTTTTACAGTTGTCTGATAAACTCTAGGATCATGTCCAAACATTGCAATAGCTTCTTCCTGACCGTAATCTGTCTTGCAGATACGTGGCCATTCAGGCCATGGATTACTTTCTAATCTTTCATCCGGTGCTTTTGGCATCATTTCTAACTGAAGTACACTCTTTGCTCCATGACGAATACTTGTACCTACACAGTCATTACCTGTATCACCACCGCCGATAACAACAACGTCTTTTCCTTTTGCTGATACATAAGTTCCATCAACCAACTTGCCGTTGTTATTTAAAAGACTCTTTGTTGTAGATGTTAAGAAATCTACTGCGAAATAAATTCCGTTAGCATCTCTTCCCGGTGCCTTAATGTCTCTTGCATGTCTTGAACCACAAGCTAATACAACCTTGTCGTATTTCTTTAATAACTCATTTGCTTTAACATCTTTTCCTACGTTTACACCTGTTTTAAACTCAACGCCTTCTTCTTTCATAATGGCAATTTTTCTGTCAATAACATGCTTTTCTAATTTCATGTTTGGAATACCATACATTAAAAGACCGCCGATTCTGTCATCTCTTTCAAAAACAGTAACACTATGACCTCTTTTATTTAACTGATCTGCAACTGCAAGTCCTGATGGTCCAGAACCAACAACAGCTACTGTTTTTCCTGTTCTGACTGCCGGTGCCTTTGCTTTTGCATATCCTTTTTCATAGGCATTTTCAATAATTAAATGTTCATTTGCCCTTACTGAAACCGGATCACCGTTTAGTCCACATGTACATGCTTTTTCGCAAAGTGCAGGACAAACACGTGATGTAAATTCTGGAAAATTATTTGTTTTATGAAGTCTGTTATATGCCTGCTCCATATTTCCCATATATAATAAATCATTCCATTCAGGAACCAGGTTGTTTAGAGGACAACCTGATACCATACCTGCAATAACCTGTCCGTTCTGACAAAATGGCACGCCACAATCCATACATCTTGCAGCCTGACATTTCTGTTTTTCAACAGATAGAGGTTCATGGAATTCATTAAAGTTTTTTATTCTTTCTTTCGGAGAAATTGCTTTAGCTTCTTCTCTTTCATAATCTAAAAATCCTGTTGGCTTTCCCATTATTTTATCCTCCTATCTTGTTGCTGCGTAAAACGCTTCTATCTGTGCCTGTTCAGGGTTTAATCCCTTCTGTTCCATTTTTGCAATTGTTTCTAACATCTTCTTATAGTCATATGGAATTATCTTCTTAAACTTAGGTAAGTATTCTTCAAAGTTATCAAGAATTTCTTTACCTTTTACTGAATTAGTATACTTAACATGATCTTCAATCATTCCCTTAAGTTCTAATACATCATACTTGTTTGATAATTCTTCTGTTGAAACAAGTGACTTATTTGTCTTTCTGTAAAGATCATTATTTTCATCAAGTACATAAGCAACACCGCCACTCATACCTGCTGCAAAGTTCTTTCCAACTTTACCGATTACGACTACACGACCACCTGTCATGTATTCGCATCCATGATCTCCTACACCTTCAACAACTGTTGTTGCACCTGAGTTTCTTACACAGAATCTTTCACCTGCAACACCATTAATATAAGCCTTACCACTTGTTGCCCCATAGAATGCAACGTTACCGATAATGATATTTTCATCCTGCTTAAATGTAGATTCCTTTGGTGGTTTAACAATAATCTTACCACCTGATAAACCTTTACCTAAGTAGTCATTGCTATCACCTGTAAGTTCCATTGTCATACCGTTTGGAATAAATGCACCAAAACTCTGACCTCCGGCACCGTAACACTTAACTGTGTACATGTCATCAGGTAATGTGTCATTGTATCTCTTTGTAATTTCAGAACCAAAAATTGTTCCTAATGCTCTGTCAATATTTGTTACATTAACTTCAACTGAAGCTGCTTTCTTTTCATCAAGAGCTTTCTTCATTTTTGGAAGAAGCACTGTCATATCCTTTGTGCTTTCAAGCTTAAAGTCATATACATTCTTCTTATTGTAGTTAACCCTTTCCTGTGCAAAGTCAGTGGTTAAAATCTTGCTTAAATCAACTTCTGCTGCTTTCTTCTGGTCTACTCCGTCTTTAACCTTCAGTAAGTCTGATCTGCCAATTAACTCATCTAATGTTCTAACACCAAGTTTTGCCATATATTCACGAAGTTCTTCTGCAATAAACTTCATAAAGTTTACAACATATTCTGGTTTTCCTTTAAATCTCTTACGAAGTTCAGGGTTCTGTGTGGCAACACCCACAGGACATGTATCTAAGTTACAAACTCTCATCATTACACAACCCATAGTTACAAGTGGAGCTGTTGCAAAACCATATTCTTCTGCACCAAGCATAGCTGCAATTGCTACGTCTCTACCACTCATTAATTTACCATCAGTTTCCACAACTACCTTATTTCTAAGACCATTTGCAATTAATGTCTGATGTGCTTCTGCCAAACCTAATTCCCAAGGAAGTCCTGCATTGTAAATTGAGTTTTCAGGAGCGGCACCTGTACCACCATCAAAACCTGAAACTAAAATTACCTGAGCACCTGCTTTTGCAACACCTGCTGCAACTGTACCAACACCTGCCTCTGATACTAACTTAACTGAAATTCTTGCATCTCTGTTTGAGTTCTTTAAATCATAAATAAGCTGTGCTAAATCTTCAATTGAGTAAATATCATGATGTGGTGGTGGTGAAATTAAACTTACACCCGGTGTTGAATATCTTGTTTTAGCAACCCATGGATAAACTTTCTTACCAGGTAAATGTCCACCTTCACCAGGCTTTGCACCCTGAGCCATCTTAATCTGTATTTCTTCGGCACTTACAAGATATCTTGATGTTACACCAAAACGTCCTGAAGCAACCTGCTTAATTTTTGAACATTTGTTAAGACCGTCTTCTCCAATTGTTAAACGTTCAATTGATTCTCCACCTTCACCTGAGTTTGAACGGCCGCCAATCATATTCATTGCAATTGCCATTGTTTCATGTGCTTCCTGTGAAATAGAACCGTATGACATTGCACCTGTTTTGAATCTCTTCATAATTGATTCAACACTTTCTACTTCATCAAGTGGAATGCCACCATTTTCAGGATAATTGAAATCCATTAATCCACGTAAATGGAATGGTGCCATTTCTTCATCAATCATGTGTGTATACTGTTTAAATAACTGATAATTGTCTGTCCATGTAGCCTGCTGTAAAGTATGGATTGTAGCCGGATTATACTTATGTTCTTCCTTACCACTTCTAAGCTTATGCTCGCCATTACTTTCCAATGTTAAATCTACATCTAATCCTAATGGATCAAATGCCTTTGAATGAAGTTCCTCAACTCCATCTTCAATATCTTTCATTGTAATTCCTTCAACTCTACTAACTGTACCTGTAAAGTATTTATCAATTACTTCTTTGCTAATACCAATAGCTTCAAAAATCTGTGAACCCTGATATGACTGAATTGTTGAAATACCCATCTTAGATGCGATTTTTACAATACCACCTAAAATAGCTTTGTTGTAATCATCAATTGCTGCATATGGATCTTTTTGAATCATATCTTCATCAACCATCTGCTTGATTGTTTCGTGTGCAAGATATGGATTAATTGCACTGGCACCATAGCCTAACAATGTTGCAAAATGATGTACTTCTCTTGGTTCACCACTTTCAAGAACTAATGATAATGTTGTTCTCTTCTTTGTTTTTACTAAATGCTGATGAACAGCTGAAACTGCAAGAAGTGATGGGATCTGTACATGATATTCATCTACTCCTCTATCTGAAAGAATAATAATATTTGCTCCATCTTTATGAGCCTTATCAACTTCCACAAATACCTGTTCAATAGCTTTTTCAATATCTATACCTTTGTAATAAACAATTGGTACAACTGCTGCCTTAAATCCCGGTTTGTTAATGTTCTTTAATTTCAAAATATCCGTATTTGTAAGAATTGGATGTTTAATCTTAAGAACCTTACAGTTTTCAGGCTGCTCTTCTAATATATTTCCGTCTTTTCCAATGTAAACAGATGTTGATGTTACAATCTCTTCTCTAATTGCATCAATTGGCGGATTTGTAACCTGTGCAAATAACTGTTTAAAGTAGTTGAATAATGGATGAGTTCTCTCACTTAAAACTGCAAGTGGTGTATCCTTACCCATTGCCTTTGTAGCTTCAATTCCATTATTTGCCATTGGAATAATTCTCTTTAAATCTTCAAATGTATAACCAAAGTTTTTCTGTAATCTCTGGCGTTCTTCTTTGTCATAAGTTTCTACTTTTACATTTGGTATATTAATGTCTTTTAAATAAACTAAGTTGTTGTTTAACCATTCACCATATGGTTTTCTTGCTGCATAGCTTTCTTTTAATTCGTCATCGTCAATTAATTTTCCTTTAACTGTATCTACCAGTAACATACGGCCCGGACGGAGACGTTCTTTTACAACTATTTTTTCAGCAGGTATATCAAGTACCCCTACTTCTGATGAAAGAATTAACTGGTCATCACTTGTAATGTAATATCTTGAAGGACGAAGTCCGTTTCTATCAAGGATTGCTCCCATGTAATCACCATCAGAGAAAAGTATTGATGCAGGTCCATCCCATGGTTCCATCATTGTTGCATAATACTGATAAAAATCTCTCTTTGACTGGCTGATTGTATCATTCTTTTCCCATGGTTCAGGTATACACATCATTACTGCTAAAGGAAGCTCAACACCATTCATTACTAAAAATTCTAATGTATTATCAAGCATTGCTGAGTCTGAACCGTTTACATCAACTACAGGCATGACCTTCTGTAATGAACTTTCCATATATTCGCTAGTCATTGATTCTTCTCTGGCTATCATATTATCAGCATTTCCTCTAATTGTATTGATTTCACCGTTGTGAACAATAAATCTGTTAGGATGAGCTCTTCTCCAGCTTGGCTGTGTATTTGTTGAGAATCTTGAATGTACCAAAGCAATTGCTGACTCATAATTTTTGTCCATTAAGTCTGCAAAGAAAGGTCCTAACTGGTTAACTAAAAACATCCCCTTATATACAATTGTTCTGCTTGACATTGACACTGTATAAGTTCCGGCATTACTATGTGAGAAAACTCTTCTTACAATGTAAAGTTTTCTGTCAAATGCTAATCCTTTTTCAACATCTTCAGGTTTCTTAATAAAACACTGCATAATATAAGGCATACATTCTAAAGCTTTTGAACCTAATACTTCAGGATGAACAGGGACTTCTCTCCAACCTAAAAATTCAAGGCCTTCTTTTTCAGTAATGATTTCAAGCATCTTCATTTCTCTATGACGCTTTAAGTCATCCTGTGGCATGAAAAACATTCCCACACCATATTCTCTTTCTTCTCCAATATCAAAACCTAATGGCTTTGTTACCTTCTTAAAAAACTTGTGGGAAATCTGAAGCATGATACCAACACCATCACCTGTTTTACCTTCAGCATCTTTACCAGCACGATGCTCTAGGTTTTCAACAATTTTAAGTGCATTTTCAACTGTCTCATGACTCTTTTTTCCCTTAATGTTTACTACAGCTCCAATACCGCAGTTATCGTGTTCAAAACGAGAATCATATAGTCCATTTTCTTCAGCTTCTTTGAATAGTACATTCTGATTCATGATTTTTCCTCCTTAATTTATCTATCAATGAGTTTATTATAAAGACATTACCAATAGCTCTTATGGTTTGTTTTCTTTGTTTATCATCTTCAACAAATATTCTTTATAATAAACGAAAAAGGGCACAAAGAACCATAAGCTATTTTACCTATGTACTTCCTTGTACCCTCAATAATCTCTACTTAATTTTATAAACTATTTTGACACGTTTGTCAAATAAAATTAAGTTTAATATGCATTTTTTCTTTTTTAGTTAAGTTTACTCGCCTAAAAAGTCTTTAATTTTCTTACTTCTAACGGGATTTCTTAACTTTCTTAAGGCTTTTGCTTCAATCTGTCTGATACGTTCTCTTGTAACACTAAAAATCTTACCAACTTCTTCAAGTGTTCTAGGATGACCGTCTCTTAAACCAAATCGAAGAATAATAACCTCACGCTCTCTATCTTTTAAATCCTGTAATAAAACATCTATATGATCACGAAGCATTACTGATTCAATGTTTGCCTCAGGAGTAACAGTATTATTATCTGCTACGAAATCGCCAAGGTTTGAATCATTTTCCTCTCCAATAGGAGTTTCAAGTGATGCAGGTTCTCTTGCAATCTGCATAATTTCTAATACTTTTTCTTCTGTCATTTCAAGTGCATCTGCTAATTCCTTAGTTGATGGTTCATAACCTAACTCTAAAGTAAGCTTTCTTTGCATCTTTGACATTCTGTTAATAGTTTCTACCATATGAACAGGTACACGGATTGTTCTGGCATGATCCGCCAACGCTCTTGTAACCGACTGTCTAATCCACCATGTAGCATATGTACTTAACTTATAACCTTTAGTGTAATCAAATTTTTCAACGCCCTTTATAAGACCTAAATTACCTTCCTGAACTAAGTCAAGAAAACTCATTCCACGTCCTGTGTATCTCTTTGCGATACTTACAACCAGACGTAGGTTTGCCTCTATTAATTTTTCTTTTGCAATAGGATCTCCCTCAGTCTTGCGTTTTGCAAGTTCTAACTCTTCCTCTGCTGTTAACAAAGCAACAGTACCAATTTCCTTTAAATACATTCTAACAGGATCTTCTGTTCCTACACCCTCGAGCAAATCAATAGCATCTAACTCTGCTGAACTTTCCTTATCGTCTTCAAAATTCTCGTCTGTAGAATCCAATAAATCCTCTTCGTCCTCAGCTACCGAAGCAATATCTTCGTCAGTTGGTTCTGTAACATCAGTAATTAAATCAACATTAATTTCTACCATTTCATCACTGTCTGACATATCCTTTACTTCCGGTTCTTCTTTCTGAGGAGCTGTATTATCAGAACTTGTATCCTTCTTGGCTATAACAACAGCAACATTATGTTCTTTAATTTTTGTAAGAACTGTACTTTCCTGCTTAGCAGTAAGCTTGTCCTTACTAAAAAATTCTCTGATTTCTTCTGTTGTTAATTTGCCAGCTTTGTTCTGACCAATTGCAACTAATTCCTCAATTTTCTGATTAAAATCTTGTTGTTTCAATGCAATGTCCTTTCTAAAATCGAAACTTTGTTTCTTTTTTAAGTATCTGTCGGTCCAACATATATTATACACAAAAAATAGCCGGTGTAAACCGACTATTTCAAAAAAACTGCTTTTTTGTTGAATAAAGTACCTTATTGATAACTATTGCTTCTTTTTATGCTTATAACCATACGGATTCACATGTACAACACAATGTTTTACATATTCAAAATTCTTTTCAATGTTGTCATGAACCTGCTCTGCAATAGCATGTGCATCCTTTAAAATTAAATTTCCGTCAACACTTATTTCGATTTCAACGTAAATTTTTGTTCCAAACATTCTTGTCTTTATTAAGTCAAGCCCTTTTACTCCGTCAACATTATGCACTTCTTTTTTCATTTTTTCTATTGTTTCATCATCACAGGCTTTATCAACCATTTTATCAATGGCTTCTTTTGCAATATCAAAGGCAACTTTTATGATTACCAAGCCAATAACGCAACCCATAATAGGATCTAAAATCTTTAGTCCTAACATTGCACCTGCTACACCAATCAAACTTCCTACAGATGAAAGTGCATCGGATCTGTGGTGCCATGCTTCTGCCCTTAATGCATCGGAATTAATTCTGTTAGCATTAATCTTTGTATACCAAAACATTCCTTCCTTTGCAATAATTGATACAATGGCTGCAAATAATGCTATTTTCCCAGGTGTGCTTATTGGTGCCTTAGTGTATATTTTATCAATTCCTTCGTAGGCTAGCATTGCACCGGTAAAAAACAATATTGCACCAAGGGCAAGGCTTGCAAGACATTCTAATCTGTCATGGCCGAAAGGATGGTCTGCATCTTCCTTCTTTTTTGAAACTTTCACCCCAATTATTACAATTATGGAGCCAAACACATCTGAAAGGGAATGTATGGCATCAGAAAGCATTGCCATTGATTTTCCAAATATTCCTGCCAATAATTTTAACATACTTAAAACAATATTAAGTACAATACTCACTGTTGATACTTTTACAGCGGTTTTTACAACTAATTTGTCATCCATTTTATACCTCTATTCCTGTTTTTAATCTAAATCATCAGGAGATACAATTGGTGACCAACCATCATTTTCACCAGGATATGCTTCTGACTCTTTTTTATCTGTGTTCTTCTTTTTTGATTTTTTACTTCTTTGTTGTTTCCTCATACACACTTACATTCTGAAAATAATCAGTTGTTTCATTATTCTCTGTTTCAGTTACTTCAGGTAAAGTTGCATACTCTTTTGTGTCTGTTTCCTCTTCACTCTCTGTGGTAGAATTTGTTTTTATTTTTTCTTTAGCTGATGTTGTTTCAACAGTTGTTTCATTTATATTATTCGTATCTTCTTTATTACTAAAGCAAGTTACAAGTATTACTAAAAGCACTATAACCACTAACGCTATAGCTGTTATTTTAACTTTCTTATTCATTCTTTTCTCCTATTGTTTTGCATCTATGTTATTTTCCAGTTCCTCAATTATGGCAGCTATTGCATCATTTGTATTTGCAACTGTTATTCTGTCTGCTGCTTCTTTCACACTGTCTATAGCATTATCTACAGCATAGCCAATGTCAGAGCTTTCAAGTAATGACAAATCATTTTCATAATCACCTATGCCAATAGTAGTATGAACATTTTTGCATACATTTTCCTTCATGTACTTAACAGCAACACCTTTTCCGCTGTCAATACTTTGTATTTCAAGCCCGTTAGCCCAGCTTGTATCAAATCTAAATTCCTGACCAAACTTTTCTTTTAAATCCTTTTGAATAATATATGTTAAATTCTCCGGTTGCATTACTACTATCTTGAATATTTCAAAAGGCATCTCATTAAATGTTTCATCTATACTGCCATCACCTTTTTTATGTTCAGAAGGCTTATAACCCACACCGGTGAATTTGCCTTCACTTGTAACACCATTAATCCAAAGTTCCCATATATCATATTTTTCTAATATGTACTTAATCATATTAAGACACTTTTTCGATGAAACCGTCCATGTTTTTATGGGTTTACTATTTTTTGTATCATATAATAATGTTCCATTTAAAGAAGCCATAGGGGCATTGATTTCAAATTGTCCTTTAAACATTTCCAAATGATTAGGAAAACGACCTGTTGCAAGTGTAAACAGTCCACCTTCACTTTGGAAATATTTAATTGCCCTAACGTTCTTTTCTGAAACCTTTCCAATATCATAGGTAAGTGTTCCATCACAGTCTGTACATATTAAATATCCAAAGAACTTTCCTTTACTACTTTTTTCGTTATCTAAGTTCATATTTTCTCCATTTTGTAATTAATAAATATGTAACTATTGTATTATACCATAATTTTAAAATTAAGGTGATTATATTTTTCCTGCCTAGCGGCTATGCTCCCCTGTTCTATTGTTTTTATTGTGCGTTTTTTTGCCATTTAACATACTTTTTCATAATTTTCGTTTACTTCCTGTAATTGCTTCTATACTAAAATGGCTTTTGGGCTAATAAAAGTATGGGAGTTTTAAATGAATATATTTAGTGAACTTGAAACTGAATACAACTACACTCATAATGAACTGCTAATGGCAAAGTATGTTCTTACATGCATTGTTTATGAAGCCAGTAAAATTTTTTTACTTACAATAATATTTTATTTTTTACATAGACTAGATGTATTTGCAATTTCATTTATTTTTCTATTTATTCTTAGAACTAATGGCGGTGGTCTACATTTTAATAATTACTTTATGTGCTTTATTTCAACACTTTTTCTGTTTCTGATGACTACTATGATTTTGCCTGACTTAGTTACGGTTTCGTATGGTTTTATGGTTGTTTCCTCTTTTATTTTTATACATGCATTGTTAAAAGTCGGTCCCATAGCCTCACCTCTCAGACCTAAGGCAAACGAGAAAACAATTATCCAATGCAAGATTATTTCTGTTAGTGTAATTATATTTTTTATTATTTTAGCTGGCATTTTCAATTTGATGGAAATTGGAAATTTATATATACAGGTTATTTACCAAACTATTCTGCTTCATGTTTTTCAACTTGTAGTTGCCAAAATTTTACGAAAGAGAGGTCTGTATTAATGAGAAAAATCAAATTATCTACAATGCATACAATTTGCAATTTTTGTCTTGCATTAACTATTTGGATTAGATTTTCAAAATTCAGTTTATGTCTTTTAGGCGAACCAGAATATCCTGATTTCGAAGAATAATTAAAAGAAAAAGATGAAGTGTTTCTGTTTAACAAAAATACTTCATCTTTTATTTTCATTCTAGTTATATCTTGAAGTTTTATATACAATATTGTTTGTATTTGGTTATAATTCCAACTTAATATGTTCTACTTGTAAATTACAATTTCAAATACAATATGATTTTCATTATTAATCACTTGATTGTAAGGCATAATATCATAACTGTACTTGTCTGCTAGTTCTTTAATTTTTCTAAGACCAAGTCCACTATGATTTTCTTTTGAACTGTACCCTTCCTTAAACAGTTCTATAATTTTATTCTGTTCTATTTTTTCACTAATGTTTGTAACCTTAATGGTCAGCTTATCCACTGTTTCCATTATATGAAAATTAATATTTCGCCTAGCTTCTTCCATTTGTTCAACTGCTTCTTTAGCATTATCTAAAAGTATTCCAATTATTTCATTTAAATGAAATATTGATATGTATTCGATTCTTTTTGTGGTAACAGCAAAATTATATTGAACTCTGATTTTTTCATTTTCTATTTCTGAAACTTTGTTAAAAACGTAGCCTGCCAAAATAGGTTCACGTATTGTATACAATATACTGTCGTATCTGTTATTTTCTTTTATTTTATGAATATATTTTTCTTGTTTTTTTACTAATTCATCAAAATCTTTTATTGAATGTTGCATTCCTTTGATTGCTAAAAGATGATTATGAAAATCATGTTGATTTTTCCTTGCATGATTAATCAGCTGTTCAAAAGATTCACTGCACATTCTTGAAATATTTATTTCATCTTCCTTAAGTTTCAGCATGTAATTGGATTTTTGCAAACTGTAAATTATATACGCAGTAACCAACATGAACGCCAACATCATGGCATATATTTCGACAGGAATTTTACCTGTAATTTTGAAAATATGGGCAAAATAAAAATAAATGTATATTAGAACAAACATAGATATAATTATTTTTATCCCGCTATTTTCAAGAAATTCCTTAGTCTTACTGTATATGTTAGTTTTCTTTAGTAATTTTAAAATAATAAAAACTCCGCCATTAGTTATTAGAACCAGCAAATCTTCATAAGGCACCAAATAGTAAAGCAACCCCATTGGCAAGAACAAAACTGTCTGCAAAACTGTAACCAGACACAATGCCACACCACAAATACATATTGCATCCACCATTCTTTTCTTCAATTCTACAACCACGTATAGTCCAAGAAGTCCATACACTATGCAAACCCCTTTATCCCATATTAAATCATTAATAATAGCTATTGTTATTCCTAAGCCAATTGCTAACAACATAATTAAATACACATCAACTTTAACTGAAACACCTACTATATTATGTATTAAATAAACAATAGCCAGTATTTCTACCAGTAAAAATAAGAACTCAATCATTCTCTAATCTCCTTAAAAACTCTTTTTTCAAACGTGGTCCAATTTCCAGTTTTCCCCGATTTTCAACAAGTGTAATATAACGGTTTGTTCCATCGATATTATGAATATACTGCCGGTTTACAACTGTATTTTTGTTACACTGTATAAAATCCTTTGATGCTATATCTTCCACTATTTTCTTACAGGACTTGTATGGTGCTTTATATTTTCCATCCCTACAACAATAAACAATATATTTATTATAATTTTCAACATACACAATATCCTTTGTTCTTAAAGAGAAAAGAATTCCCTGTCTTTTATAATATATTATTTTTTCTATGTCTTCACTTTGCTTAAATTCTAGAGCTTCTTTTACAGTTTCCACCAATTCTGAAACGTCATACGTTTTTTCAAAATATCTAAAACAATGCAGATAATTATATGCGTGATACTTGGGATCTTCCAAAGATGAAGTAATGATAATAGGCGAAAATCTATATCTTGGAACTGTTCGAATACGATCTACAAAAACAATCCCTGATACATCTCCTAAAACTTTCGTGTCTAAAACCACATCAACAATGAACACATCAATGTTCTTTTCCATTGCGATTCTATAAGCTTCAGAAATATTTTCTGCCTTATAAAGAATAGTATTTTCTATGTTAATCAAACTATCTGTTACCAGATTCATATAATACTCACTGTCCTCAACAATAAGTATCTTCTTCTTTATGTTTTTCATATCTGCCCCACTTTTCTTTCGTAATTTACAATCAGTATAGTTTTAAAAATATTTTTATGCAACGAAAATCTGAAATTTAAACAAAGAATGTTACTTGCAACATTCTGAAGGAATTTCTTATTACAAAAAATGAGGGGCTGTATGCCCCTCAAAGTTATTTTGTCTGTTTATGAAATTATTTTGCCTGTTTATATTTAAATGTTGCAAGACCATATGATTTTGAATCAGCTGGTGTAACCTTGAAATAGTATGTACCTTTCTTCCAGCCATCCCATGTTGTTATCCTGTTCTTGTTACCATACCATCTAAATGTCATGTTCTTTATTGCTTTTCCTTTTTTATTGCAAATCTGAAGTTTCCAAACTCCTGTTACATCACCCCTCAAGTCAAAATAAGGATGGCGATTCTTCTTTAAGGAAATCTTATACCATTTTGCCGACTTATCTCCCGGTGTAATTAAACATTTTGCTGACTTTTTATTCTTAATAGTAATTGCTTTTTTTCTATTGGTAGCCATTTTTACTTTTACGGCTGTATTCTTAATACTAATAGACTGTAAAGTATTGGCATTAATACCATTTGATTTTGTTACAAAATAGTAAACTGCCCCCTTCTTTACATAAACATTATATTTGTAACTATAAATTGATGATACCCACTGTTCAGTAAGAATATCACTCTTCTTCTGATTCTTAAATGTTAAATAACTTCCCAACTTATATGGTAATGATACTGTAACTTTTCCTGTTGCTTCTGCCTTATACTTAAATGTATAAATATCTGATCCCTGATTTCTGTAATACTTAATTGTCTGACCTGACTTAATAGTTCTTTCTGCTCTTGGGAAAAATCTGTATGATACTGTAATTGAGTCAGTAAACTGCTCATTATTAGGTGTATAGAATGAGTTTGTTTCCAAACGTAAATAATATGTATTCTTTGAACCTAAAGCTACATATTTTGTAATGTTTGAATCTCCCACATTAAAACTATCATACAAACCTGATACCTTGTTTGTACAAGCTGCATCTGTGTAAAGTGTCATGTAAAAAGTCTTTTCTACTTTGTTTGCCTTTACATTTATTTCTAATGCACCACTTTCATTAACTTTAACAGGAATCACTACTCCTGCTGTGTTATATAAAAGTTTTTTCTCTAAAACAGTGTCCTGATTAAAAGTATATGACTGTGTTACTGCCTTCTCACTACCTGTCATTGCTCGTGTTGGTGTTACTGTAGTTGCTGCCATCGTTGTAAATGTCATTGCTAACATCATAACAAGCATAGTCGAAGCAACTGTTAATAGTTTTGTAATCTTTTTCATAATTACCTCCTGACATTTTTTTATTTGAAGACTATTATACTTTATAAATTTATTTAATTTCAACTGATTTTACATCTTTTTAACTAAAATTTGCTATTTTTCCTATTGTTTTATTGTTTATTATTTTTCTTTCCTGTTTTTCACCTTGTTTTCTTTTTTTAACTTTGTTTTTAGCAAATAAATCTCTGCACAACTTAGCATCGCAAATAATACAAACTGCAGTACACAATTATATTCAATATAATTTCCACTTTTTATTCCCCGCCTTTTCATTTTTCTAACGTTACACAAAATGGCGGTGTTGCTATTTTGACTAAAAAATATTATATGATGCATCCTGATAATAAAGTTAAGATGCTATCCATTAAAGAAAAAGCTATGGACTAACTGTTAAGTTTAACTTGTATAAACTTAATGCTAATCCATAGCTTTTTAATGTTTTATAAATTAATTTTTTAATGTATTATAAGTTCTACAATAAATACAAGTACGCAACTTGTAACTGCAACCTGAAATAAATTACCGCCTTTCCAAGCTAAAATCACTGCTCCTATTAAAGCAATTAAACCTGACCACATAGTCTGTGTGGATGTTAGTATTGCCGGGAAAGTCATTACAGCCAATGTAACATAAGGCACATAATATAAAAAAGATTTAATGAATTTGTTATTAATTTCTTTTCTAATCAAGGTTAAAGGAAGCACTCTGATTAAATATGTTGCTAATGACATAGCCAAAATATATACATATATGTTATTCATGATTCTCCTCCTTTACCGGAAATAATATTGCCGCAACTGTTGCAATAATTACAGTTAGTATCATTATTTTGATTCCGGAAGATATTCCCTTGAAAACTGACAATGTACTAAAAATATAACTTAACACAAAACTTACAATAATTACTCCTGCCACTATTTTATTTTTCCTGCTTTCCGGTATGATACAGGCAATAAACATGCCATACAAGCCTACACTTAATGCACTGACAGCTCTTAGTGGTAGGGCATTTCCCATAATCACTCCCAGTGCTGTGCCAACTACCCAGCCTGGAGAAGCAACAGCTATTAATCCAAACATATAATATGGATCCAGCTTTCCTGAAACAGATATTGAGGCACCAAATATTTCGTCAGTTATAAAATATCCCATTACAAGTCTTTTCCACATTGGTGTATCTGCGGGAATCTTCTGACTTAATGAACATGACATAAGCAGGTACCTTGCATTTGCTATCATTTCCATCAATACCATTACCAAAATGTTAGCATTTGCACCTATTAATGTAAAAGCTATGTATTCTCCTGCTGATGCATGAAGACCGAAACTTGTTACTGCCGCCTGAAATGCTGTAATTCCAACATTTTTTGCCTGAATTCCTAATGTAAAAGATACAGCAAAATACCCTAATGCAATAGGGATTCCACCTTTTAATCCTTTACAAAAATTACTCTTGTGATTCTCTATCATTTTTACTTAATCTCTCGTTCTTTATTTTATCTTATGAAATTGTTTACAGGTCTTTTTGTTTTTTCAAAAAAATCTTTCTTACAACCTAATAGATTATAACTTTAAACCATATTTTAATCAATGTTAAATATTCAATCTATATTTTTCACTTTATCCTGTTTTTTTCGTTCTTTTACTTTTCTTACATCTTTTATATTTTTGATACGTATCTTAATCTGGTCTTATTGTTTGTGTATTTTTTGGTTATTTTGCTATACCCACTTTCCGTATTATGATTTTTGCCATAAGATTTCTACAACAAAAGGAATTAGACATAGGAGGTTCAAAATGAGCGAAAGATATCAGTTAAACAAAGAATTGGCACAAATGTTAAAGGGTGGCGTTATTATGGACGTTACAACACCTGAGCAGGCAAAAATTGCAGAAGCTGCAGGAGCCTGTGCAGTTATGGCACTTGAAAGAATCCCAGCAGACATTAGAGCTGCCGGCGGTGTTTCAAGAATGAGTGATCCCAAAATGATTAAAGGTATTCAGGAAGCTGTTTCTATTCCCGTTATGGCAAAATGTAGAATTGGTCATTTTGCTGAAGCACAGGTTTTAGAAGCAATTGAAATTGATTACATAGATGAAAGTGAAGTATTATCACCTGCTGATGATGTTTATCACATTAACAAAAGAGATTTTAAAGTACCTTTTGTTTGCGGTGCTAAAGATTTAGGTGAAGCGTTAAGAAGAATTAACGAAGGTGCTTCTATGATTAGAACTAAGGGCGAGCCTGGAACAGGTGACATTGTTCAGGCAGTACGTCACATTAGAATGATGAACAGCGAAATTGCAAAACTTACAAGCATGCGTAAAGATGAACTTTTTGAAGCAGCTAAACAGCTTCAGGTTCCTTACGAATTGGTTGAGTATGTACATGATAACGGAAAATTACCTGTAGTAAACTTTGCAGCCGGTGGTGTTGTTACTCCTGCTGATGCTGCGTTAATGATGCAACTTGGTGCTGAGGGTGTATTCGTTGGCTCAGGTATTTTCAAATCAGGAAATCCTGAAAAACGTGCTAACGCTATTGTTAAGGCAGTTACAAACTACACTGATGCCAAACTTATTGCAGAACTTTCTGAAGATTTAGGTGAAGCAATGGTTGGAATCAATGAACAGGAAATTGCTCTTTTAATGGCAGAACGTGGTAAGTAGGAGGCTTTTATGACTATTGGTATTTTGGCAGTTCAGGGAGCTTTCATAGAACAGGCAAAGGTTTTAGAAAAACTTGGCGTTTCATCTATTGAATTACGAAAAGCCTCTGACCTTGAAAACCATATTGATGGACTTATTTTACCGGGTGGAGAAAGTACAGTTCAGGGAAAACTCCTCCGGGAACTTGGAATGTATGATATTTTAAAAGAAAAAATCGAAAATGGGCTGCCTGTTTTGGCAACCTGTGCCGGCATGATTCTTTTGGCTTCTCAAATTGACAATGACACTACAAGTCATTTTGGCACAATTCCAATGACCGTTAAGCGTAACGCCTACGGCAGACAGCTTGGAAGCTTTCATACTACAGGAACTGTAAAAAATATCGGTGAAGTTCCAATGACTTTCATTCGCGCCCCTTACGTTTCAGACACTACAGACGCTGTTGAAACATTGGCTGTTGTTGATGGCAAAACCGTTGGTGTAAAATATAAAAATCAAATGGCTTTTGCTTTTCATCCTGAATTAGATGACGATTTACAGATACATAAAGCTTTTATTGAGCTAATCAAAAAATAAAAAGGTGCTGTCGCTCTAACGATTTATAATCGTTAGGGCACAGCACCTTTTTTGACCATATTTTATTGTTTCCCCCCAAATAATAGTGCAATATTAAAAAGCAAACAAGGAAAACTTTGTTTCTTAATTTATTCATCCGTATACTCCAATCTGTATCCTAAACCTCTAAGTGCCTTAATCGAAACTTTGGAATCAATTGCTTTTATTTTGTATCTACGGCTATTTTATTTTTAACTTTTTAAATTTCCAAACCTTACTCTCTACTTATAAATATCAATCGCGAAAAGTTCTTCTCCGGCTTTGACTTCTCCTACTTTTATTACTCGGATTTTCTCATTGTCTTTTAATTCCGTACACATAACCGGTGTATCAAGAGATGGTACATTTTTCTTCAAATAGTCAATATCAATTTTCATTATTGGCTCGCCTTTTTTCACCTTCTCACCCTGTTGTTTTAGTATTTCAAAACCTTTCCCCTGTAGCTTTACAGTATCAATTCCCACATGGATAATCAGACTCACCCCATCATCTGTTGTAAAACCTATTGCATGTTTTGTATCGAAGACAAAAGAAATCTCACCATCTGCTGGAGCCTTAATAACACTATCTGTTGGTGTAACTGCTACTCCGTCTCCCATCATTCTGCTTGCAAAAGCCTCATCATTTACATCACCTAAATCTTTTGCCACGCCTATAACGGGACTATAGATAATTTTAGTGTCTAATGGAAACTTTCCAATCTTATCTTCATTATTTTGCTTCTCCAAACTGCCACCATTATTTTCACTACTGTTAATTCTTTCATGCCTACTATCGTTGCTGTTTCCAGACTTCTCACCAACATATTCTATATTTTCCGCAGTTTCTAAATAATCTTCCAAATTAGATTTTATTACAGTAACTTTCGGTCCATAAATAATCTGCACGCCGTTGCCTTTGTGAATTACTCCCGAAGCTCCAGATGCTTTTAAAATATCATCATTTACAAGTTCAGATTTAAAAACCGTACATCTAAGTCTTGTTGCACAGCAATCTACATCCGAAATATTTTTCTTGCCACCTAGTCCATTGCAAATCATTTGCGAAATTTTGTCTGCTGCTTCTTCATTTGCAGATTTATCATTCTGCCAATCGTTCTTACCTTTTTTTGCTTCCACATCACTTCTGTTATAAAGCTTTACTTCATCGCTATCATCTCTACCTGGAGTTTTCAAATCCATTTTTTTAATAAGAAGTGTAAAAAGAAAATAATACACGATAAAATACACTACACCAACTACCACAATCCATATCCAGCTTGTCTTCCTGTTTCCCTGCATTATTCCAAATAGAAACATATCAATAAGTCCACCTGAAAAAGTCATTCCTACGCCAACATTAAATAAATGCATAAGCATGTATGCAAGTCCTGCCAACACACAATGTATTCCGTAAAGAACAGGTGCTACAAAAAGAAATGTAAATTCAATGGGCTCTGTTATCCCTGTAATCATAGATGTTAAGGCTGCTGACAATAACAAACCTGATACTGCTTTTCTTTTTTCAGGCTTTGCAGTTTTGTATATTGCAAGTGCTGCCCCTGGCAGTCCAAAAATCATTAAAGGGAATTTACCTGACATGAATCTGGTTGCAGAAACTGCAAATTTTGAAACAGTTGGATCTGCTAACTGGGCAAAGAAAATATTCTGAGCCCCTTCAATTAACTGGCCGCCAACTTCCATGGTTCCACCCACTCCTGTTTGCCAGAACGGTAAATAAAATACATGATGCAAACCAAATGGTATAAGAAGTCTTTCCATAAATCCGTACACCCATGTGCCAACATAACCTGAATTAAGAACAAATTCCCCCACAGAATATATACCGCTTTGTATTACCGGCCAAACAAAAAACATTAAAATTCCTACCAATGTGTAAACCAACGCACTAATAATGGGTACAAACCTAGTACCTCCAAAAAAGGACAACACCTGATGTAATTGAATTTTGTAAAATCTGTTGTGAAGTGCCGCCACACCTAACCCTACAATAATTCCACCAAACACACCCATTTGAAGAGAGGTAATACCTACTACATTGGCTGTTGCACCCCTAAGCATATTTTCCACTCCACCGTTAATTGTAATCATGGCTCCAATTGATGCATGCATTATAAAAAAAGCAATTGCTGCTGAAAGTGCTGCAACTTCTTTTTCTTTTTTTGCCATACCAATTGCCACGCCCATTGCAAAAATAATAGGTAGGTTGGTAAATACAATATTCCCTGCATCACTAAGAACTCTGAAAATCCCATTTGCAATTGTTCCCGGTCCCATTAACTTCCACAAACCATAGGCTTTAAGCATTGTTTCATTTGTGAAGGAACTGCCAATTCCAAGCAATAACCCAGCCACAGGTAGTATTGCAATAGGCAACATAAATGATCTTCCTATACGTTGCAACACACCAAAAATTTTATCTTTCATAAAAAACTCCTTTTACTAAGAATAACTTTTATTCATCTAATTATTATTCTTAATAAAAGGAGTCAGTTTATACCTGCTAAAATATATTTGATTTGGGAACTTTTGTAATTATCACTTTCAACTATTTTATATTAAACTATACTTTGTTATTATTCTAATTCGAATTTTTCTTCTCTTAAATTTCTTAATTATACATCTATATTTTTTGTTTTAAGCATTGTTATTCCGTTATTAAATTTTCTTTTCTATTTTTTATATATGAAAATACATTATTAAATACATGGTCAAACAAAACTGTATATAATGAAGCAAAAATATTTGCACAAATTCTTAACAATACTGCTGTCTTTACACCGAAAATTCCAGAGGCAATATACAACGCTCCAAATGTATTGTAAACTGTCTGCCATGAATAGCCGGCTGAATAACCAACACCAATTCCACCTATAATTCCAATATATGGATGCACCCACTTAGGGAGGGCATAGTAAAGGGCAACAAATATTAGGCTGCCCACAATGTTAAATGGTGCTCTTTTCTTTGCCTTTGGTGCAATGTCACTGGAAAATGGAACACATACTGACATGCAGGCAATTCCTACCCACATTGCCCTTGGTATATTTAAAAGATTAATAATTAACATTGCTGTTGAAACTGTAAGTGTTAATTTTAAATACCAGTTATTTCTAGCAGAGTGTATATTGAATTCTCTAAAAATATCCATAAAACCTCTTTTATGAGGTCTGTTTTTCTGATTTTTATAAAAAACCCCCATACAAATTAGCATACCTACAACAAGGCTGACTACACGTAACTGATAACTTTTTCCTGAAACATCGTAACCTTGAAGTAATAAATATCCCAGTACAAAAGTTGAATGATTGTACATTATTACATTATGGCATCCAAACATCATTAGTAAAAATATGCAAACAATATTAATAAGAAAGGCTGTAAAAGGATCAACCATGTTGCTTAACCTTGGACCGACTATTAATATTGCAAATATCCCGGCTATTGAGATTAGTCCATGGGTTGTTTTTATTCCAAAATCTGCCTGTCGCAACACAAGTATTGCAAGAAGTACCACAACTCCCGGCACACTGTTGTCATTTCCAAAAATCATGCTAAATGCTGTTACTACCAAAAAGCAAAATGCTACAACCAAATATACTTTGAAATTATAAATTAAAATGTGTCGTGTTTTTTCTTTTTTGTCTGTTGTGTTTTTTATTAATTGTTTTGAGCCTGTTGAGCTTAACTGTAATTCCTGATAAAACGTCATCTTCTATTCCTTTCATTTATGTTAAACAACTTTTAATAATCCGCGGCTAATAAAATTTAGCTATCACCAATCTGTATTTGCTAAAATTAAACTATTTCCAAATCTGCGTCTAATAAAATTACGAAAGCACGCTCCCGCTGCTTCCACCTCGTAGCGGTTCTATCAAGCCGACTACGCTGCCTTGATGAACCGACGGGTTCCAAGCACTTTCTTTAATTTTTATTAACCGCAGATTTTGTTTATATTTTCGATTTTATATTGTTGGCGGTTTATTTTGCCAATATACTATTTGCCTGTTTTATTAGTTTGAATAATTGTTCAAATTCTTCCTCCGCCATATTTTCCTTTAATGCATATAGTGGATTTAAATAATAGTAATACATATCATCAATTTCTTTTTTTCCTTTTTCAGTTATTATCAATGTATAACTTCTTTTATCCTCATTTGTGCGGATTTTTTCTATAAGCTGCTTGCTCTCTAGTTGCTCTATTAATCTGCTTATGATTGTTTTGCTTATGCCCATTGCATCTTTTAAGTAACCGGGTGTTACTTTTTCTTTGGACAAGGCAACTCTAAACAGCATATCCAGTTCCTGTGCTGATGTACTCTGACCTTTGTGGGCTTTCTTTATTGCCATACTACTGAAGAATCTAAGCTCTCCATGTTTTTCTATCATGTCTTTCCAATTTTTATCTTTCATTTTCTGTTACTTCCTATTTCTTTCTTTTTAAAATAGTTCACTTTATGAACTATTTATTTAAGTAATATATACTATTTTATATATTTAGTCAAGAAAAAATTAGTGATTTACTAAAACATAATAGTTGACACAAGTCCGAAATCATACTAGAATGTGTAAAGTATGCTTTCGGACTTATTAAGCCTATTTATTTTTATAAATGCAAATATTTTAAATTATTTTACCTAACTTATTTATTAATAAGATTTAGTTACAATTGCAAAGGAGTATTGTTATGGAACAATTTAATAAAGCATATATCAGCCCTAACTTAATGGCATTTAACAGAATTTATCAGACTTTTGATGGCATCTATCATGACATAGCTTTGAAGCTTGGATTATCTGATAGCGGATTTGTAATCTTATATACTATTTGCGAAACAGGTGACGGTTGCCTGCAAAAAGACCTAAGCACTATGCTTTCAATGTCAAAACAGACAATCAATTCATCTATCCGTAGATTGGAAAAAGATGATTTTTTAACCTTAACCAGCGGTAAGGGACGACAAATGCACATTTACCTTACCCCAAAGGGCAGACAGTTTTGTGAAAAAAAAATCTTTCCTCTCATAGCTATGGAAAATAAAGCTTTTTCCTGTATGAAGAAAGATGAATGCAACTTAATGTTGAAACTTTTTAACGACTACTGTCAGGCTTTAAAAGACAGTATCTCTAAGCTTTAACCAAATTATTATTTAGGAGAAAACATGAATATACAATTATCAGATCATTTTACTTATAAAAAATTATTTAGATTCGTACTACCATCAATTGTTATGATGATTTTTACATCTATTTACAGTGTTGTAGACGGGCTTTTCGTATCTAACTTTGTTGGGAAAACCGCCTTTGCATCTGTCAATCTTATTATGCCACTTATGATGGGACTTTCTGCGCTGGGCTTTATGATTGGTACAGGTGGTAGTGCCATTGTGGCAGCAACCCTTGGTAAAGGTCAGAAGAAAAAAGCTAATGAATACTTTTCAATGCTTGTTTATACAACTTTAATTGGCGGCATTGTTGTTTCAATATTAGGATTTTTCTTAGTTAAGCCAATCGCCATTGCTCTTGGTGCCACAGGTGACCTGCTTAACAACTGTTTGATTTACGGAAGAATTTCTTTTATTTCATTAACTGCATTTATGCTTCAAAATGTATTTCAAAGTTTCTTTGTAACTGCTACTAAGCCAAAGCTTGGCTTGTGCGTAATCGTGTCTGCGGGAGTTACTAACATGATTCTTGATTTTGTGTTTATTTACATTTTGCAAATGGGCGTTGCCGGTGCTGCTTGTGCAACAGTTTGTGGTGAATTTATTGGTGGGCTTGTTCCTATTATTTATTTTTCAAGAAAAAACTCAAGTTTGCTAAGACTTGGCAAACCTGTTTTTTCAGGAAGAATTTTGCTTAAAGCGTGCACAAATGGTTCATCAGAATTAATGACTAATTTATCAAGCTCCGTTGTTAATTCCTTATACAATTTGCAGCTTATGAAATTTGCAGGTGAAGACGGGATTGCAGCATACGGAACTATTATGTATGTAAACTTTATATTCGCTGCTATATTTATCGGCTACTCAATTGGTAGTGCTCCAATTGTAAGTTATCATTACGGTGCCAAGAACCATATTGAGCTAAAAAATCTATTTAAAAAAAGTCTGTCATTTATTAGCATATGTGGTGTATGTTTAACGATTCTTTCTTTTTCAATAGCATCACCATTGTCTAAACTTTTTGTAGGTTATGACAAGGATTTGTTTGCCCTAACAGTTCACGGTTTCAGAATTTATTGCCTTACATTCCTTGTTAACGGCTTTAATATATATGGTTCTTCATTCTTTACAGCACTAAACAACGGTCTAATATCAGCTACTATTTCTTTCTTAAGAACACTGGTATTTCAGATTATTGTTGTAATGACACTTCCAATCCTATTTGGAATTAACGGTATTTGGATTGCCGTTGCTGTTGCAGAACTTTTAACATTGTGCTTTACAGCCTTCTTCTTTATTAACAAACGAAAAGTATATCATTACTAAAAGTTAATTTTTACAACACAAAACATCCCTTGCGATGTTCTTCACACTGGATGCGTACTTAATCGCAACTAATTTATTTTCACACCTAAGTGTGTCTTTATTGGAATAACGGAAATTCTCGAAGAATTTCCATTACATATTAAAAGGGATTAGCCATTGTTACACAAACTAACAGTGGCTAATCCCTTTTTATGAAATACACTTTTTTGAAATATTCTTTTGCGAATTTCACTTTATGAAATACACTTTCCTTGTAGATTTCACTTCATGCTATTTTATCTTATGTAATTATTATTTGTTTGATTAAACAAATTTTCTCTATAAGTAAATTATTGAATATACTTAGCAGCATCTTTATCTACAATAACTGTTACATGATTATGTAACTGTAAAATTGATGCCGGTACCTTTGGAGTTACAGGTCCAAAGAAAGCTTCCTTAACAATCTCAGCCTTGTTGGCTCCGCTGGCAATAAGTAAAATATGCTTTGACTGCATAATTGACTTGATTCCCATTGTAAATGCCTTTTCAGGCACTTTTTCTCCCGGTTTGAAAAGTCTCTGATTTGCATCTTTTGTACTTTGAGTAAGTTCAACACAATGTGTCATCTTCTCAAATGATTCGCCCGGTTCATTAAAACCTATGTGACCATTTAAGCCAATTCCTAATAATTGCATGTCAATGCCACCTAACTTTTCAATGATGCCGTTGTAGCGTTCACATTCAGCTTCTTCGTCTTCTGCCATACCGTTTGGTAAATATGTATTTTTCTTATCAATATTAATTCTGTCAAAAAGATTTTCATTCATAAAGAATCTGTAGCTTTGTTCGTGAGTTCCCTCTAAGCCCTTGTATTCATCCAGATTAACAGTTTTTGTCTGAGAAAAATCTATATCACCTTTTTTGTACCAGTTTACAAGCTGATTATATGTTCCAATAGGAGTCTCACCTGTTGCCAAACCAATTACTGAGCCCGGCTTTAAAATCACCTGTGCTGACAAATAATTAGCTGCTTTTCTACTCATGTCCTTGTAATCATCTGCTATGATAATTTTCATCGTTTCGCTCCTTTTATAACTAACAATTAAACCATTGTTACAATTCATTTATTCCTGTTTATTTTTCTTATGTATTCTGACTTTTATCAGTTCTTTTTATCTTTTGTTCTTATCAATTTTACTCTTGATTACTACTGATTCTGCTCTTTTAGGAAATTGATAAATGTATCAACGCTACCGCCTACTACCTGAATCTTTTCAGGTCTTGTTCCTTCAAGTAATGATACGTCAAAGAAATCACCATTCTTTGTTTTTTCTGTTAGCATAAAACTGTCACTTCCATACAAGCCTTCTTCTATGCCAACATATTCATCACCCCAAAATGAACAATCCTCAGGCCAAATGCCTTCCTTAGAAATTTCTTCAAAAATAGTATCAACATTGTCGCTTTTACATGAAATACCAACTTCCAAATATTTTGCATCACATGTAGCTGACACTTCCATGCCATTTTCTTTTCCGATTTTTTCTGAAATGTCAATTAAATCTCTTAAACCATTTTTTAAACCATGGTCACTAAGAAGTGTTTTTAATTTTGACATTTCATCTGCCTGCATAAATAACTGATCACCACGTAAATCTTCTACCATTAAATCAATTTTGCAGTAATTGGGTCTTGAAAAAACTATATCAGTTTTCAAGCCATATTCTTTTAACAGATATCTGTGAACCTGATAACATATATCATGTATTTTTAGCAAATCTTCATCCTTTGGAATACAGTCTGCAAAAACTTCCGGCTTACCATCAACCATTTGGTAATTAAAAGCACCTCTGCCTAAACCTAAATAAAGATTTTCATTTTCTTCTTTTGTAAAATACTTATGAATTTCTCCACCGGCAATCTTATCGTATGTAGTTCCACTAACAATGATTAATTTTATGCCTTTCTGTAGAAGCGGTTTCATTGCCTGAACTGTTTCTTCCACAGGTGCCTGTCTTGACATAACTGCTGTTCCGTCCCAATCGAAAAATATGGCTTTATATTTTTTGTACATATTTTTCTCCTTTCTTCAATGTCAGGCTTTCACCTAAACTTTCAAAACTGATTTCCACATCATTAAGTAACTGATAAGTTACATCCTCTTTTGTAATCTTTATGCTTAAATCACTTCCCTTATATTGAATATTAAATTCATAAGAGTTCCACTGATTTGGAATCTTTGGATTAATTTCTAAATAACCTCTGTTTGATCTTACGCCTGCAAAACCAAATACAATGCCCTGCCATGTACCTGCCATGTTTGCAGCATGGATACCTGCATAAAAGTTGTTATGCATATCCTCTAAGTCCATTGTTGCAGACTGTGAGAAATATTTATATGCTTCATCATCATATCCAATCTGACTTGCCAAAATTCCAAAAATACATGTTGATAAAGATGAATGATGCAATGTAACTGTCTGATAAAAATCATAATTTCTCTTTAACTCTTCGTTAGTAAAGTAATTGCTGTAAAGTAACATACCAAGAATTGCATCTGCCTGCTTAGCCATCTTCTGTCTGTAAACAAACAGTGGATGATAATTTTCATAAAGCAAATGTCTCTTTTCTTCAGGTATCTTACTTTCATCCCATGGCTTTCTCATAAGGAAGCCGTCATCCTGTGGATAAATCTGCAATTTTTCATCGTATGGGAAATACATATTCTCAATAATTCTTTCCCAATACTCAACTTCATCTTCACTGAAATCTAACTTCTTAACTAACTTGTTGTAAGCTTCCTTATCTAATTCTTTTACTTTATTTAAAGCCCAAACTGCACTTCTTAAATTTTCTCTGGCAATTAAGTTAGTGTAGAAATTGTTATCTACAATTGCGTTATATTCGTCAGGTCCTGTTACTGCACAAATGCAATATTTATTATCCTTGCACTCTGCAAAACAGCCAACATCTGCCCATACTCTTGCTGTTTCAATTAAAACTTCTGCTCCTTTTTCAATTAAGAAGTCATAGTCTCCTATAATATCAAAATACAATTTGTAAGCATAGGCAATATCACCGTTTATATGATACTGTGCTGTACCAAGTGGAAAATATGTTGACGCTTCCTCTCCATTAATTGTTCTCCATGGATATAATGCTCCCTTTGTGTGACCGAGAATTCTAGCTCTATCTCTTGCCGCATCTAAAGTATCATATCTGTAAGTTAATAACTGTTTTGCAAGTTCTGCGTCAGTGTAAATGAAAACAGGTAGTACATACATTTCTGTATCCCAAAAGTAGTGACCTTCATAACCTTCACCACTTAAACCTTTGGCGCCCATACCTGTTCTACCATCACGACCTGCTGACTGCATAATGTGGAACAAATTAAATCTGATACCCTGCTGTAACTGATCATCGCCTTCAATCTTAATGTCAGCCTTCTTCCAGAACTCCTGCATGTATTCTTTTTGTAATTTTTCTAAGCCGTCAAAACCTAATTCATTTCCTTTTTCTAATTTTTCCTGAATAAAGCCATATAACTTGTCTTTATCCATATCTAAGTCAGATGAATAAGCTATGATTTTTTCAAAAGTATATTCTTCATTCCCTGTTACATCTAATTGATATGTAACAACAGCAGTTTCTTCCTGAATATCTTTATCTGTAATTTCTCCACCACACTTACAAACACTTCCACATGCCATTGTAAATTTGTTATTTTTCACTTCTGCTTCATATATAAGTGTGTCACCCTTAACATCAAGTCCTCTTGGAATTAAATGTTTTCCATAAGGGCCATAATCAATTAATGGGTTTGTAGTGCTTGTGTGATTTTCCACTGCTCCATCAAAGAATGAATTTATCTTAACTTTTCCACTGAAATTTAATGGTGTAAATTTAATCTGTATACCCATTAAATTCTTATCACTAAAAGACACTAATCTTTTAAAAGTTACTTTTACTTCTTTGCCTTTAGGTGATTTCCAGTAAACATTTCTTATAACTTCACCGTCCTCCATCAAAAGGCTTCTCTCATATTCTTTGATTTCTCCTGTAAATAAATCAAATGGTTCATCATCAAATATGAGAGTTGTCTTTTTTAGATTAGGAAGGTTAAGTAATGATTGGCTTTTTTTAGGGAATCCAAAATTCCACTCGCCATATCTTATATTCTCACTTTCATAGAAACCATTAATAAAGTTTCCCTCTAAACCTTCATCTACTGTAAAAGGATAACCTTCATCAAAAGTTCCTCTTGTACCGATATATCCATTAGAAAGAGCAAATGTTGTCTCATTTCTATAATTCCATTCTTTTAAAAATTTTTTCTCTGTAACTTTCCAGCTTTCTACCGGATATGTATTTTTTTCCATTATAAGCCTCCATAATTTTCTCTAAAATTTAGCCCTTAACAGCTCCTGCTGTTAAACTTTCCATAACCTGTTTCTGTAATATAATAAAGAAAATAATTGTTGGTAATACTGTTATAACTACCGCCGCAAACAGTGCTGAATAATTGTTTGCAAATGTTCCTAAATAATAATTTAATGCAATTGGAACTGTTCTTGCTGTGTCTCCACTTGTGAGCATTAATGCAAAGTAGAACTCGTTCCATGTATTAATAAACTGAAGCATTGCTATTGTTGCAAATCCAGGTTTTGCTAAAGGAAGAATTACCTTTGTAAAAGACTGTATAAATGATGCTCCGTCAATATATGCTGATTCTTCAAGTGCTAAAGGAATTGTTTTATAATAACTTGTCATTACGAAGAATGACATTGGAATTCCCATGGCCGCGTAGACTATAATTAGTCCAAGTTTTGTATCATATATACCCAATGTTTTGAACATTGAGAATAATGGCTGTGATATAGCCTGTGCAGGTAACATTAATGATGCTGAAATCATAAGTACAAGCAAAGGTTTTAATTTAAAGTTGTATCTTGCAGTAACATAGGCACACATTCCTACTACAATAAGTGTTACAAGAACGCTGACACCTACTACAATTACACTGTTTAAAAAGTATTTCTGAATAGGTGCATATTTAAATGCATCTACATAGTTTGAGAAATGGAATGCCTTAGGTAATGATAATGCTGAGGCATTGATTTCCGCATAAGTTTTAAATGAACTTAATGCTGCCCATATAATTGGTCCAATTGATATAAATACAATTAGAAGAAGGAATAAATATTTAAATATGCCTAGAACAACCCTTAAGGCAGCCGGCTGTTTTTTTAATGATTTCGGTCCGCTTACTTTTTCTGCCATCTTTATACCTCCTCTAAATCTTTTTTCTGGTTAAATAGTTTCTGAATTAAAATTACTAAAACTAAACCTAATATAATCTGTACAACACCAACTGCATTTGCCTTACCATAATTGTTCTCTAAAGTAATTATCTTGTACAAATACATTGGCAGGTTCAACGTACTGTTACCAGGTCCGCCCTTGGTTGTCATATAAATAATGTCAAACTGTGATACCATTGCAACTGAAGCTAAAATTACACATGTTCCAAATGCATTCTTCATTAATGGAATTGTTATGTATCTGTCAGCCTGTCCCGGTGTTGCTCCGTCTACCTGTGCTGCTTCGTAAATGTCAGGGCTTATTGCCTGCATTTCACCTAAGAAAATTAACATGTTAAATCCTGAATAAAATACCCATGTTGCTGTTACTGTCCAGAATGCATATTTTGAATTACCAAAAAGGTTAATTACCATTGTTGTGTCAATTCCTAATTTCTCGTATATCATTTTTACTACACCGAATGTAGGATTTAATAATAATGAATACATTACTGCTGTTGCAGCTGTAGGTATAATGTTAGGTATTACATAAGCTACTCTTGTAAATTTCCAGCCTCTTGGTTTTCTTCTTAAAATAAGAGCCATAATAAAACCAATAGAAACATGTAATGTTGACTGTATTAACACCCATTTTAATGTGTTAATAATTGCGACTTTGAAATCCGGATCTGCAAAAATTGTTTTAAAATTATCCAATCCCTGAAATACCGGTGACTGTGCCACTGAATAATTACAAAATGATGTAACTATAACCATTATCAAAGGTATTGCATACACTATGCAAAATAGAATCACACAGGGTAATGCAAATGCCAATATCCATCCTTTTTTATTTTTTGTAGACATTTTCTCACTATCCTTTCACAAAAAAAGACTGTCCCATATAATTTTCTTTGTGATTATTTATATGAGACAGTCATCAACCTTAATTTACTTTAATTTTTCTTAGCTGCGTCTGATAATTTCTTACAGAATTCTTTTGGTGTAATGTTTCCATAAGCTAATTCAGGCAACTGATTTGAGAATACATCAATAACATTCTGATACCAGTAAGCTTGGTTCTGACCGTATGTGTACTTAGCTTTTGACTGAATCTCTAATACGTCTGCCATTAATGGATCTGAATCTTTAAGAGACTGTGGTACTTCAATGTTGCTTGATACTGGCTGCAATCCTGCCATTTCTAATGCTTTAATCTGATTTTCAGCAGATGTTTCGAATTTTAAGAATGCTACTGCTGCTTTAATCTTATCAGGATCCTTTGCACCTACCATGTCACCAGGTGTTGGAACACTTTCCATACCTGAACCTGGAAGAAGCATAATACCAACTTTGTCATAGAAACCTTCAGGAGCTTTGTCTGTGCTCTTGAAATCAGGAATCATCCAAGGTCCATTTGGAAGCATTGCAACTTCTCCGTTAAAGAAGTGTGTAGCCATTGTGTCATATTTTCCGCCAAGTGCATCTGATGTTGTATACTTCTGAAGCATTTTCTGAAGTGTTGCTGTTGCATCTTCAACAACTGATGTATTGTAGTCTGTTGGGTACTGCTTGTTCATAAAGTCGTTTCCTTCTTTTCCTGCTGTACCAATTAAACCGCTGTACCAAAGATTTGATAACCAGCCAAGGTCTGCGCTGTCCATACTTACAGGTGTAATTCCTTTTGCTTTCAACTTATCACATGCTGCAAAGAATTCATCCCATGTTGCATATCCTGTTTTAGGAGCTTCAATTCCTGCTTTCTTAAATAAGTCTTTGTTATAGTAAATGTATGAAATTTCTTTTGATACTGGAATTCCATAAACCTTACCTTTGTATGAGTTAAACTCAAGGTCTGTATCACTAAACATTGCTTTCCATTTTTTGTCATCTTCAAGATACTGTGTTAAGTCCTGAACCTTACCTGACTTAGCAGCTAATGCTGTAATGTTGTTTCCACCATTTAAAACGATGTCTGGTAAATCACCACTTGAAATTAATAATTTAATCTTCTGGTTAAATGCATCTGTTGTAGGAATTTCTTCAAAATTAAATTCAACGTTCTTTCCTTCATCTGTTTTCTTAAATGCATCAAATAAGTATTTGTAGTAATCTGCTGCGTAATCTGTACCTACATGATAGTTAATTACGTTAAGTACTACCTTTCCGTCCTTTGATTTTCCTGAATCACTCTTTGATGTGTCCTTGCTTGAAGAACCACATCCTGTTATAAGTCCTGCTACCATTGTTCCAACAAGTAACAAGCTTAACAATTTCTTCTTTCTCATAAAATATTCCTCCTTCGCTCTGTTTGATGATTACATTATATTTGTTTTTTGTGTGTTTCTGAATAGAATATTTTTACTTAAACTTGTGATTTTTTTACATATTTTTACATTTTTTTGTAATTTTTTGTCTATTTTCCATAAACGCAACTTTTATTATTTTCTTATGTTATAATTAACATAAACAAAAAGCAATACAAATAGGATTCTATTTTATACATTTATACAGAAGAGGTTTACATGACTATTAATAAAGAAAAAACTAATAATGTGAACATTACCGAAATAACAAAAGCCGGCAAAGCTCACACACACAGAAAAAAAATCAAAACACAGGTTACTGCTCTTATTACCATTACAATCGTAGTTGCCCTACTTGTAAGTGGTATTCTTCTTTCTTACAAAACTGCTAAGGAATTTACCAAAAGCTATCAGGAGCAGATGTTACAGGAAGGCCGTTCCACAATTGATGCCATTTCCAATAATATAGATACAATAGATTCTGTATACAGAATACTTACTTTAAATGATTCAGTTTATAAATGGCTGGAAAAAAACTATGAATATAATGCTAATTCATCAGTAGTTTTAAAACAAATGACTTCTGTTCTTATTATGAACAATATATGGGAGAAATCCTACATTAATTCAATATACGTTTATAATAATCAGGGTAGCCAGATTCACGTCTCAAAAGATGAATCTGTTTTATCCACAACAGAGACAACAACAATATATAGAACTTATAATGAGGAAACTCCAACTTTAACAATACGTTCTTTGGATAATTCCAATTGCCTGTATTTCATCAGATCCATTTACAGTTCAGATAGTGGTGAAATTCTAGGCACAGTAATTATTTCCATTGACAAAAAGGAATGGCTTGCTGACTTAACTCAAAGTATTTCTAACGGTTGGCATATTTTTCTATATAATAAAGATGTTGAACTTATTTCCGGGACCGATGGAAATACTACTAAACACGAAATGAATGCACTAAAAAATTCTATTATAAAAAACAGTGACTGGGTATTTTTTGATACAACTTTTAAAGATAATAGTTATCTTGCCCTATCAAACAATATAGAAAAAATGGAACTTAACACTGTAGTTATGGCACCTAAAGCTCAAATATCAAAACAATTATTTAATGTATTACTTCCATATATAGTTGTAATTATTTTAATAATTGTTGCCGTAACAATTATTGCTTTCTTATTTAGTAGGGTTATTACCCGCCCTATAACAGTTATGAAGGGATATGTTGACAGAATAGCTGATGGAAATTATTCAGAACACATTTCTTCCCTTGATGATTACGAAGAGTTCTATTCTCTTCAATTATCAGTTAATAATATGTTAAGCGAAATCCATTCATATCATGATGATATTTTAGAACAAAACATGCTTTTAAAAGATGCAGAAATCAGAGCCTTACAGTCACAGATTAATCCACATTTTCTATTTAATGTGCTTAATACAATGGCTTGGAAAGCTCAGATGTCAGATAATAATGAAATTTATTCCATGGCAATTGCTCTCGGGGAACTGTTAAAAGCCACAGTTATTTCAAGAGATAATTTTGAAGCTACTGTTGAAGATGAATTGTCTTATGTTAGATTTTATAACTATTTACAAAAAATGAGATTTGAAGATAAAATACAGGTATTTTTTGATATTGAACCAAATCTTGATAAATGTCATATACCAATTTTCTCAATTCAAACATTAGTTGAAAATGCTTATGTACATGGCTTGGAGCCAAAAGAAACATCAGGTACTTTAACTATTTCCATAAAGAAAATTAGTGACAATGTTTGTATATCTGTAGTTGATGATGGTGTTGGTTTTACCAAAATTCCAACTTTTGATACCAACGAAACACAGGATGTACAGGTTGGTGGTCACACTCATGTTGGATTAAAAAACCTAAACAGACGTTTATTTCTTATGTATGGAGAAAATTCCAGCTTACATATAGAAAGTATACCAATGGAAAAAACTACAATTTCCTTTATGGTACCATTTAACTTTGAAGATACAACTTTGTAAGGAGGAACACACTATGAAATTTCACTTGTTAATTGTTGATGACGAAGTTGTCATTAGAAAAGGCTTATCTGATTATATTAATTGGGATGCTTATGATTGTCAGGTTACTGCCACTGCCAGTAACGGCAAAGAGGCAATCGAAATTATAGAAAACAACAATATTGACATTGTTTTAACTGATATAAAAATGCCTGTTCTTGATGGTATAGGGCTGGCAGAATATGTTTATGAAAACCACCCTGATATTGCAGTTATTATTTTGTCAGGTTATTCCGAATTTGAATATGCCCAGTCTGCAATTAAATATCAGGTAAACGAATATATATTAAAGCCTGCGGCAAAAGAAAAAATTATTGAATCTGTTCAAAATGTAGCCCAGAAACTGATTACCTCAAGAAGCAACAAAACAATTGATGAAAAGGAATTTGCTTATTTAAAAGATACTGTTTTTCAGGAATTAACAGACTCTTCTGTTGTAACTGAGGATATAAAAAAACGTGCTGCTGAACACGATATTAATTTGAATGGCTTCTATGTTGCGGCCTTTCAATTAGTTGATTCAACAGATTCAATTAATCTGCTTAAAGACACAATTATTGATTTTAAATCCAACGGCTATTGCTACAGATATAATAATCTGATTATAACTATTTATTATGAAACAAACGAAAATTACATAGGGCAGATAGTAGACAACTGTAACCTTGTTATTAACGAATTTTATAAAGAATACAACGAGCCGGTATTTGTTGGCATAAGCGAACATCATAACTGCATTGAAGAATTTGCAGCAGGTGTTTCACAGGCTATTTCGGCTTTGTCGCTATGCTTTTATTCTTCTTCGCACATTGTAACTTACACTGCCAAAGCCGCTGATGGTAATAACAATCTTTCAGCAGAAACTACATTACTTTTACATGATTTTGAAACAGCCATAATACAACTTGACTTTAAGAAATCTAACGATATTGCCTCTGACATTTTCATTAAACTGCAAAGCTCTTTTGCTGATGAAGATACTGCTGTAAATATATGTTTCCAAATTTATTATATTTGCTACAGAGTAGTTTTGAAGTCACATTTGATTTTGCCTGAAAAAGATTACAGTGGCATGATAAATAACTGTTCAGATATTTTTCAGTTAAAAACTTTCATAGGAGATTTACTTAATACCGTTAAACAACTCCTTACTCAATCCACTAAGAAATACAGTGATTTTGTACAGGAAACTATTTCTTACATTCAGGACCATATAGCTGAAGATTTATCTTTGGAAGTTTTAGCAAAAATTGTAAATTCAAATGAATCTTACCTTAGCAGAACTTTTAAGAAAGAATGTGGCATTTCAATAATCAATTACATTACTACTTTGAGAATTGCCTTAGCAAAAGATTTGTTAGCAGGCTCTACTCTTAGAACTTTTGAAATTGCTGATAGTATCGGTATACATGATGCGGCTTATTTTTCTTCTCTTTTTAAGAAGAATACAGGACTTAGTCCAAAAGAATATAGAAATCAGTTTATACATCAAACCAATTAACAATAACTAAAAGAAAGGACTTTCAATTACATTGATTGAGGTGAAAATAATGGGACATATTTTAGATTACGACGGAAAATTTATTAACTTTTTAAACAAAGCTACAGACACTCTAATTGCTACTTTACTTTGGCTTGTATGCTCAATACCTATTATAACCATCGGTGCTTCTACTACAGCCTTTTACTCTGTAATGCTTAAACTTGTAAAAGATGAGGAATCCTACATTACAAAAAGTTTCTTTAAGGCTTTTAAAGAAAACTTCAAAATTGCCACTATTGTCTGGTTAATACTTGGAGTAATCGGAGCTGTTTTACTTACAAGCATTTACATAGTTTTAAATACCAAAACCATTGGCGGTGTATTTCAATATGCACTACCTTTGTATGTGATTATTTTTCTATTCTATTACATGGTTTTAAGTGCTGCCTTTGCATACATTGCCCAGTTCTATGACAGTGTGAGAAGAGTTCTGAAATTATCCTGGCAGTTTGTAGTTAAATATATATGGTCATTCTTAATAATGACAGTTGTAGATATTGTTATGTGGGTAATAGTTATTAAAGGCTTTACAGTTTTTATTGTATTTCTACCTGAAATATCAGGCTTTGTACATGCTTATCTGTTAAATAGAATGTTTACTAAAGAAATCAAGAACTAATTTATGACAATAAAAAACACAGGTAATTTAGATATTTGCTATCCTTCTCCCTGTGTTTTTTTAATCAATTTAAGCTTTTGATTTTTTCATAACAAAATTTACAATAACGCATAATATAAGTGTTATTACCATATCTGGTAATGTGTTTCCTACAATTATGTCTACTGTCATTAAATATCTATATAGCGCAAATCCGATTACCCAAATAACAATGTTTACAGCATTGAAGCTTTTATCTTCACTAGATCCTTTAATTACAAAATAGTCTGCAATCTGAATTGCTATCATTGGGGCAAATACTGAACCTATTAAATATAAGAAATCTGTAATATCGTCCATTGGATAGACTATTGCGCCAACAGTTCCAATAACTGTAATTATTATTGCCATATATTTTCCATTAATTTTTTTCCAAATCGACTCGCTTGAAATACCTGCTGAATAGGCATCAAGGTATGTAGTTGTAACTGTTGAAAATACTATAATAAGTAGTCCGGCAATACCTAAACCTGCTTTTAACATAATCTGGTCTATACCGGCATTTTCTGCAAAAATAGCTGCTCCCATACCGATTATGTACATCCAACAACTTACCAAACCGTAAACAATGGCACTTGCCGCTGTTGCCTTAACAGGCTTCTCTGCTTCTCTTGTATAATCACTGATTAAAGGTAACCATGAAAGTGGCATCGCTACTGCAAGCTCTACTGCTGCCCCAAATGTAAGTCCATCTGCTGCCACTGCTGTAGCACCTTTCCCTGTGAAAAATACAACTCTACATAAAATAATTGTTAAAACAAACAATGCTGTCATTGCCACAACATTTATTTTTTCAATATTTTTAATTCCAATAAAAATCCAAACAATAATTAAACAGCCAATTACAATACACCAAATAAGACGACCTGTGCCAAAAATTCCATTAGCTGAAACTGCGCCGTCATATATCATAATTGCTGTCCAACCTGCCAACTGAATTACATTTAAAACTGCAAAAATAATACTGCCTTTTTCACCGAAACTGATTTTTACAGTTTCCATGGCACTTTTCTTTGTTTTTGCACCAATTAATCCTGCAAGAAAAAGCAAGCCACACCCTATAAGATGTCCTATAATAATTGCTGCGATTCCCTTTGCCATTCCTAGCGATGCAAGATATGTACCTGTAACTATTTCTGCAATTGATACTCCTGCTCCAAACCAAATTAAACTGTTGCTAAATACTGATGTTCCTTTTTTATCCATTTTGTACCTCCCATTAATTCTAGTATTCGCCTTCTACTGCAAATGCATGATTCATTGGTCCACTACCCTTTCCTAAATCAAGCATTGCTCCTAAAGCACCTGAAATATATGCTTTTGCTTTCTCAACTGCCTCATCAAGATTTCTTCCCTTGGCAAGATTTGAAGCAATAGCACTTGAAAGTGTACATCCTGTTCCATGTGTATTTGGATTGTTAATTCGTTTCCCCTTAAACCATTTGTATTCACCATCTCTGTACAATAGATCATTGGCATCATTAATGCTGTGACCACCTTTGCACAAAACTGCAACATTATACTTTTTGCTGATTTTTTCTGCTGCCTTAATCATTTCCTCTTCATTAGTTATTTTCATTTCTGATAAAACTTCTGATTCCGGAATGTTCGGTGTGATTACAGTAGCCATTGGAATTAAATATTCCTTCAGTGTTTCTATTGCATCATCGCTAATTAATTTTGCTCCACTTGTTGCTACCATGACCGGATCTAACACAATGTTCTTGCCATTGTATTTCTTTAGGCTCTCGGCAATTGCTATAATCAAATCTTTTGAAGATACCATTCCAATCTTAATTGCATCAGGTGTAATATCCTCAAATATTGCCTTTAGCTGTGCCTTTAAAAAATCTGCTGTTACTTCGTAAATGTCTGATACGCCGGTTGTATTTTGAGCAGTTAAAGCTGTAATGGCACTCATGCCATACACTCCATTAGTTGTCATTGTCTTTAAATCTGCTTGTATTCCGGCGCCTCCACATGAATCACTTCCCGCAATGGTTAATGCTGTGTTCATTTTGTTTCCTCCTTATGTCTTCTATTGTGGTACAGTATTTCTACTGTTTTTTATAGCGGTAAAAAGTGGTGCCCCCGATTTACCGCTTTACTAACTTATCATTTTAGTAACTTATCAACTGTTAATTTTTGTTATTAAACACTCTTTTTGCCGGTAAACATTCTTTTACCCTGTGTCAACAACGGTTCATCATATGTTTATGTTTTACTTAACAGCCTTAATTACTTTTTCATATTCATCCCAGCTTGTTATATAAACATCTGCAAGGCTCTTAACCATATCCTGATCCTTATCACTGGACTTATCATATATACCAACTGTGTGAATACCCATTTTCTTTGCTGTGTCCATGGAATAAACTCCGTCTTCGAACAGCCATGTTTCATCAGGTTTTGTACCTAATGTTTCCATTGCTCTCATAAAAATTTCCGGTTTGTCTTTTCCTGAACCAACCTCTGTAGTTGTATATATTTTCTTAAAATATTTTCCAAGATTCAACCTTTCAAAAGCCGCCTCAATCATAGGACGGTCTGTTGATGTTGCAACCACCATAGGTATGTTATTCTTTTGAGCATACTCTAAAATTTCAATTGACTTCCCTTTAAGTGGAGCTTCTTCTTTGTAAAAACCAAAAACCTTTTGGTTTATACCATCGCAAATTTCCTTGTCAGAAAGATTAACCTTATATGTTTTTCTAATATACTCTGCTCCTTCTGCCATAGTCAGGCTAAACATAATGTCTCCTAAGTTTTCCTCAGCCTCAATACCTAAATCCTTTAAATACAACTTAGCTGCATCCATCCATATTTCCATAGAATCAAGTATTGTCCCATCAACATCAAAAATAAATCCTTTTGCCATTATTCACCTTTTTCTAACATTTTGATTGTTTTTTCTTTTAATTCCTTAGTTGCTTCTTCAATATCCTTTGCTGCAAAAATAGCGCTAATAACTGCTATACCGCAAATGCCACTGCCTGCAAGTTCTAAAACATTGCCTTTTGAAATTCCACCAATGGCAATAACAGGAATTTTTACTGCCTGACATATTGCTTTCAGTGTTTCAAAAGTAACTTCTTCTGCATCATCTTTGGAGCCGGTTGGAAAAACTGCGCCTACTCCTAAATAATCTGCTCCGTGTTTTTCCGCTAAAATTGCCTGCTCAACAGTTTGCGCTGACACACCAATAATCTTATCAGGACCAAGCTTTGCCCTTACATCTAAAGCTTCCATGTCACTTTGTCCAACATGAACGCCGTCAGCATCCATTTCCAAAGCAATATCAACATTGTCATTAATTACAAATGGTACATTGTACTTTCTACATAATTCTTTTATCTCAATGGCTTCCTTCAAAAAACTTTCTTCATCAAGTTTCTTTTCTCGAAGTTGCATAAAAGTTGCTCCACCTTTTAAAGCTTTTTCAACCTGACTGTACAAAGTTTCGCCATTTAACCAAGTTCTGTCAGTTACGCCGTATAAAAGTAATTCTTCCTTTGTTGTATTACTTAACTTCATATTTAGCTCCTTTTTCTAATGTTTCACCATCCATATTGTAGATGGCATCAATAATTCTGTTTCTGTATGTTGAGTTTCCATCACCTTCACTCATTCTTGACCATGCAATTTCTCCGGCAAGTCCCATTGTACAAACTGCTGCCGCTGCTGCTTCCAATTTGTTTTCTGGATTTGCAACTAAAAACGCTGTCATCAAACCTGATAACTGGCATCCTGTTCCTGTAATTGAACTCATTTCGGCTCTACCATTTCTTATAACATAGCATTTTTCGCTGTCACAAACTAAATCAATTGCGCCTGTTACTGCGATAATGCTTCCTGTTGCCTTTGAAAAACTCTTGAGCTTGCTAATAGTGTCGTCTAAGTTTTCATCTGTTACTTTGTCAGAAACATCTGCATCTACACCTTTTGTACTTCCTGTACCCAGCATTAAAGTCTTAACTTCTGAAATATTTCCTCTTACAACATCAAATTTCACTTTTTCCATTAATTCATTTGCTGTATTAGTTCTTAACTTGCTTGCCCCTGCCCCAACAGGATCAAGTAAAACAACATGTCCTAATTCATTTGCTTTCTTTCCTGCTGCAAACATAGATGGTATGGTGTTTTTATTTAATGTTCCAATATTAATGTTCAAACCACCACAAATAGATGTAATATCTTCCACATCATCAATATCATCTGACATAATTGGGCTGCCGCCACAAGCCAGTAAAACATTAGCCACATCATTTACTGTTACATAATTAGTAATGTTGTGAACTAAAGGCACATTATTTCTTACGTTTTCTACACATTTCTTAAACATATTTCCTCCTTATCGTTCTGCTGAATACTTTTTACAGCAGAATCTCATCATAATTGTTACGTTAAAATGAAAAACAGACAAACCTAATCTGGTTTGTCCGCATTAAATCCTATACTTAATTCCTACGTTGGCATTATCCAAATCAGGTTTAAGGGTCGAAGTTGATTACTTCCTCTCAGCCTGCCTACAAGCTCCCCTATATTTAATTTCCTATAGCATTGTATCGCTCAATTCAATATAATGCAATAGTGGATTTGTTATTGTTGTATGCAATTAAAATTCAAATGCCTGCATAAAATCAATCTTTTCATCTAGATTGCTTGTATAATGATTTGTTGCTTTCCCTTTTCGTCTGACTACATACTTATATGTCCCGTCATCCTTACAATTATCTTCGCCTTTAACAAAGATTTTTCAAACGGGTCTCTTACGGACATTGGAATGTACTGCATTCATCCGCTGGTTAAATTATTCGGACTTCCTGAGGAAATATCAGATATTCTCTTATGGCATTGAAGGTTATGGATAAAATAAGAAATCAGCAGGATATTGTTTTTCCTGCTGACTTAAAATAAGTGAGTTATAAAAAAGAGATAGGGAGTTATCACTATTGTATCAGCCCCATCCCGGAACCTTTTTAAACAAAGTTTTCTTTCCCCAGCTTGACATTTTCTTACTTAAGAAAATCCATCCCTTCTTTCCGGTTTTAGTTTTTACATATGCAAACCCGTTATCCCTCTTATCAAGACCATATTTTCCCTTAGGGCGTTTTGCTACATTCTTTGCCGGCTTGATTTTTATAATTCTAAGCTTATCTCCCTTTTTCAAAGTAAATTTATTCTTTGATTTTTTAGATGCAGTTTTGTACACTTTCATATTTTTCTTTACAGTATACATATATTTTTTTGAGCTTTCCACAAGTTTGTAAGTTCCCGTAGCCGGTACAATTTTATCACCTTTTAACTGTAATGGAATATCTGCGTAAAAACATCCTATTGGCAATGCGTAAGGTGTATCCACAATAATATGGAACCTTCCATTACCTTTCACATTCTTGAACCGATATCCTCTCCCATACATCAGTGCCTTGTTACTGCTTGTTTCAAATTCTGTAATTTCTTTTCCGTTCCATCTTTGAAAAGAACTGTAATCCAATGTATACGAATAACTGCCTATCTGAAAATTTAACTCTATTGTCTTGTCAGAAGTGTCAAAGTCAATTACCTTATAGCTTGCCCATACGTCTGTTAATTTTTTTGTATATACATTTTTGTCATTTATAAACAGACTTACACTGTCAAAAAACTCATTGTCTTTAGCGCTTATATGGGTCTGGTAATATATCTTTTCCTTAGTGCCATCTCCATCCAAATCATAATAGTATACCTTGTCCTTCTCCAACAGTCTGTTGGTTGCCGCATAGGCATTGTCACTCTTTAGTATGGTAAATAAACCACATAACGAGATTACTGCAATTACAAAAGTTAACATCTTCTTCATGATTCTTTCCTCCTTCTACTTACCATCAAATTTATTAATTACATACACTCCAAGTGCCACAAGCATTCCTGCTACAAAGTACTTAAGCTTCATTGGCTCTCCTAATATTATTACCGAGAAAATAACTCCCAATATGGGAATAAATGCATTAAAAATTGCTATTTTGCTTATTGGGTTACAGGCAATCAGCTGATTCTATATACCAAAACATACTGCTGATATTAACACAAGAGAAATTATTATTAATATTGATTTTGCTTCCAAGATCATCTGATGCCACATTTAGATTTGAATATCCAAGTTTTATAAGAGGATACGCCAATGACCATCCTGCCGCGCACAAAAATGCCAAAACCAGTACAAGTTTTTTATTTTTAAATATCCAATTACTCATGTCTCTTTTCCTATCATTAGAAAATCGTATTTCAGTCTTTTTAATTATATTCCTTCATAAGTTTCACATACTCCATAGCATTTTCTTTATTAGCCATTATCTCTTTTGATGTAAGTTTTCTAATTATTTTTGCCGGATTTCCAAAGGCCATTGAATTATCAGGAATTTCCATTTTCCCCGTAACAAGAGTTCCTGCTCCTATAATACAGTTTCTTCCTACTTTGGCTCCATTTAATAAAATACTACCCATTCCGATTACTGTATTATCTCCAATATGGCATCCATGTACAATAGCATTATGTCCTATGGTTACTCCCTCTCCAACAACAATTGGAAATCCATTTCCTGTATGCAATGTACAATTATCCTGTATATTAGTGTTGTTTCCAATTGTAATACTTTCCATATCAGCACGGACTACTGCATTGTACCATATTCCTACATTTTCCCCAAGACTGACATTTCCCACAATATGGGCTCCAGGTGCTAAAAATATTTTTTTATTATCCATTCTCAACTCCTTAAATATCCTTTCAGTTTTATTTTAACCTAAAAAAACCCTTTATGCCACTGTTAATAGCATAAAGGGTCATTAAATATTTTTCTATCTGTTATATAACTGAAGTTCGTAAAGTCTTACAGTACCAACTCCACCATTATCTGAATTAAATATCTTAAATACAATGTATCTTGCTGTCTGTTTTCCTATGTCAAAGGATGAAATTGCATCATTCTGATTTACTTGATAATCTACTGACTTCCATTCTTTTCCATCGTTTGATACAAGAACTTCCCATTCAGTAGTATTACCAAAACCTTCCTTACTTTGTGTATTGTAAAGAGTATAGGTATTAAATGTCTTTGTACTTCCAAGGTCTATCTTTACAAAGTGCTGAGCACCTGATAAAGCATATGCCTGGTTTTCGACGCTTCCAGATGTTGCACACCATTTTGTTGACAAATCGCCATCAATAAGTTTAGATGAAGACTCACCATCCTTTGTGTAACCTGATTCACTGATAATTGTTGCACCTGACAATAAATTTGTTCCGCTTGTTACTGCTGAAGACAGTTTTGTACCGGTTGTATTTCCATGATTTTTTCCTACGTAAGCAGGATAATCAATATTAGGTACTCCCGGCAAATCTGTAGTGATCCAATTATCTGAATAATTTCCAAATCCGGTAAATGTCCATGTACCGTTTTTAAGTTCATCTACATAATGTAATCTAAGAGCTTCTATACAATCATATCCTGTAATCTGTTTTACTAACTGATTCCATGGTGTTGATGTATCATATGGATTATCATCATATGTTGTACCCTTATTGTCCTTTAATAAATGGTTGAGACTATCAATAAGACCGTATTTTACATTGCCATTACTATCCTTTGTTGTTGGATATTTTGAATCCATATATGAGAAGAACCATTTATTATTTCCATATGCCTCATAGCCCCAGTCCTGAAGGGATGTATCGTTGGCATAATATACCTGCGCAGTATCTTCATGTGCCCAGTGATAGTAACGGAATCCACCGTAATTTGCCATATTTTCTACCCACCATGCTTTTGATGATGAAGATACATTTCCGTACTGCTGTACAGCATGTGTTAACTCATGTGTAAAATATCCAATTCCTCTTGGATTATTATTCATCCAATCAACTGAAATTACTATTGAAGAACCGGATGTGTATGCCACTCCATCATATCCCTTGTCAGCTCTTACAAATATTTTTTTAGGTTCCGAACCTGTTCCCCAACGTTTATACTGTCTTGGGTAAACCTCGTAGAATGCATTATACAATGCTTCTTTATATCCCTTTGCTGTAACCTGTTCCCAGTCACCTACAAACAAAGCTTTGAACTCACTATCAGTTACTGAATTACCCCTTAATGTAATGTCTGAAATCTGGAAACTATTTCCGTACAATTCTGTAATTTCCATTTTATACTGAGTATATGTTCCTATCTTATCAACAAGATATGTGTAATCAGCATAATCCTGATCTGCCATTCCGCTTTCATTTACCGTATCAATTAATTCCCAGTTTTTTCCGTCAGCCAAGCCGTATAACTTCCATGCCTTAATTGTTCTGTTTGTATATTTTGAATTATCGTTAGCAGTTGTAATTGTGTAACTGTAAAGTGTTGTATTCTGTTTCATTTTCCATACTATATTCCCCGGTATCTGAGATGTAGAATATAATTTAGTTGCTCTCTTACCATCAAATATATTTTCCACACCTTCATTTGAATTAAATCCGTTTATTGTAGTAGCCCCAGTATCTATTCCACTTACCTGATCCGTAATATCACTTCCTCTACTTTCTGTAATTCTGTCGACATCACCTTTCAGATAAATTTCAGACATCTGTGAACCATAATACAACTTTCCATCATCACCACTATTTTTAATAATAATCATAAAATATTGTGCTGACATCTTTGTTGTACAATTAAATGTGTATTCACCATTATTTGTGTGGGTAATTCCACCATTATCAACATCTGAAACAGTTGTCCAGTTTTCACCATCCATTGATGCATATACTGCCCAGCTGTGAGGATCTCTATGCTTATATGTGGATGCATCCCCTGCTAATACAAATGTGTAACTCTTAAGTGTAACTGCTCTCTTCATTTTCCATGCAATAGTGATTGCCGGAGCATCATTTGTAAAGAACTTTGTATTAACATTATTGTCAAATAATTTTTCTATTCCTTCGTTGTCACTTGTATTTCCTTTGGTTGATGACAATTTATCATCAATACCATCCCAATATGGTGTAAGTGAAATGTCACTTGCTACCTGAGAATCAGCTGCTTCCTCCTGAACCCCCGGATTCTTTACTACATGAGATGCATCTTCCGGTGCCTTAGTTGGAGCTTCCGTTGGTGCTTCGGTAGGTGCTTCTGTAGACGCCTCTGTTGGTGCTACCGTTGGTGCTTCTGTAGACGCCTCTGTTGGGGTTACCGTTGGTGCTTCCGTAGACGCCTCTGTTGTAGCTACATTATCTTTTGTTACTTTAAAATCGATTGTAGCTTTATCTGACTCATATCCATTTTTTTCTGCTGTTACGGAAATTTTATAATCTCCCACTGTTGTAAAATATTTTGAATCACAATTATAGAATCCTGCAACAATTCCTGATTCAATTTTTGTATCATTTATGTAAAAATTATATGTAACTCCTTCAGTAATTGCCCATGCAAAATAGAATGGTAAATCCTTGCTTCCTGCAAATGTTAATCCTATCGGTGCTGCAGGTTTATTAGGATCCGCTGTTGATGGTGCTACCGTTGGTGCCTCTGTTGGGGCTACTGTCGGTGCCTCTGTTGGGGCTACTGTCGGTGCCTCTGTTGGCGCTACTGTTGATGCCTCTGTTGGCGCTACTGTCGGTGCCTCTGTTGGCGCTGCTGTCAGAGTTTCCGTCGTAATCTCTGTTTTTGATTCTACAACTTTAGTTGTAACTACTACACCATTTGCAGTTGTAGGAGCAACTGTTGTAGATGTCTGTGCATTTCCTGATGTTTGCTGTTCCCCTTTACTATTTTTTACCGTTACTTTTACTTTGTATTTCTTTTTCTTATATGTAGCTTTTATTACTGCCTTTCCGGCTTTTTTAGCTTTAATTACAATTTTGTTTTTTAATTTTCCTTTTTTCTTAATGGAAACTACTTTTTTCCCTTTTACTACTTTCCATTTAACCTTTTTCCTTACATTTTTTAATTTAATAGTTTTCTTTTTCCCAACTTTTAGACGTACTTTCTTTTTACTCAGCTTTACTTTTTTAGTAGCTGCATAAGTTGGTACTTCTGAAATTGGCATGTAAGCTCCTGCCACGGCAATTACAAGTACAATTGCCAGTATTCTACTTTGTAACTTTTTCATTTTTTAACTCCTCCTCTTTTTTGTTTACATTGTTATATTCTAACATACAAAAAAAACTTTTCTAGATACCATTTGTTATAAAGGTGTCATAATTTTATTTTTTACTTTGTAATTTACACCATTATATATTCCCTCAACATTTCTTTCACATTGATTTCTATTTCATTTGTGCTTTCAATACATTGATTTTTTTGAGTCCTCCATTAGTACCAACTTCAGCCTTCAATATTAAAGACTAACAATTTTATCATCTTACATTCCTCATCTACTAAAGAATATTTCCCAAGAAAAAAGTTCCAAACCAAGCCATTTCTACAATCAACTTAATTGGGAACTTTCTATATTTATTCTTTTAATTATATTTTCAAATATTTGTACTAAATCAAGTTTTCCATCATAATTTACAGTTTATGATATTTCCTTCCGTCATGCTCATACTTTGGTTCGCATGTAAGTTGGATTCCTAATTTTTTAAATATATTCTCATCTACTGATGACAATAATACTGTTGAGTGTGCATCACATCCTTTTAATTTATGTAGCTGGCTCATTGCTTTCTTTGCGTTTTCGTTATGAGCTGCTGTTGATGATAATGCAATTAGGATTTCATCTGTATGAAGACGTGGGTTCTTGCTACCAAGATAATTTGTTTTCAAAATCTGTATTGGTTCAATTGCTTCTTTTGCAATTAATTTCACATCGTCTTCTATTTCCCCTAAAGCTTTTATTCCGTTAAGAAGAGCTGCTGCCGCTGCTCCTAACAAATCGGATGTACTTCCTGTTACTATTTTTCCATTTGGAAGTTCTAATGCCACAACAGGTTTTCCATCTGTTTCTTTTTCCTTCTTTAATGCTTCAACAATTACTTTTCTGTCTTCTACGGTAATCTGCGCCTGCTGCATTAAATTCTCTAACTTTGAAATATTCTTCTTTGTTTCACCGGCTCTTCTTTTTTCACAAAGTGCTTGATAGTATCTTCTGATTATTTCCTGCTTTGAAGCCTTGCAACAAACTTCGTCATCTATAATACAGTTACCTGCCATGTTAACACCCATGTCTGTAGGTGACTTGTATGGACTTTCTCCTGATATTAATTGGAATATTGCATTTACAACAGGGAAAATTTCAATGTCTCTATTGTAGTTGACTGTTGTTTCACCGTAAGCTTCAAGATGATATGGGTCAATCATATTAACATCATTTAAGTCTGCTGTTGCAGCTTCGTATGCTAAGTTTACCGGATGTTTTAATGGAATATTCCAAATTGGAAAAGTTTCGAACTTGGCATATCCTGCGTTAATTCCTCTTTTGTGTTCATGGTACAACTGTGAAAGGCAGGTTGCCATCTTTCCGCTTCCAGGTCCCGGAGCTGTTATAACAACTAATGGTCTTTCTGTTTCAATGTAATCATTTTTACCATATCCATTATCACTAACTATGTAATCAACATCATTTGGATAGCCCGGAATCTTGTAATGTCTGTAAGACTTAATTCCTAATTCCTGCAATCTGTTCTGGAATGATTCTGCTGCAGGCTGTCCTGTAAATTTTGTTAAACATACACTTCCCACATACAAACCTACTGACTGGAATTCGTCAATTAATCTTAACACGTCCATGTCGTATGTAATTCCGTAATCTCCACGAATCTTGTTTTCTTCAATGTCTTCTGCGCTAATTACAATTACAACTTCTGCATGGTCTTTTAACTGTAATAACATTTGTAACTTTGAGTCTGGCTCAAATCCCGGCAACACTCTTGATGCATGATAGTCATCAAAAAGCTTACCACCAAATTCCAAATACAACTTGTTCCCAAACTGTGCAATTCTTTCCTTAATATGCTCTGATTGCATCTTTAAATATTTCTCATTATCAAATCCTTTTACCAAAACCTTAACCTCATTTATCCTATATATTTTATTTTGTACTCATCTTTGTTGTATTCTTTCCAGAAAAAAGAACTTATAATAGTTTTTGCATTTTTTTCAGCATTGCTCAAAAGTCCATTTGCCTTAGCATCTTTCTTCGCTGTGGCTTTTAATTTTTCAAAAGACTTATTGTTATCCTTTAGTGATATTTTTGTAAAAATACTTTCTTCCTCATGGTAAACCTTAAAAGAATCCGTCTTTACTTCACAACTTAAAATTCTTCCTAGGAAATAAAGTACATTAGACTTATTTTCTCTTTTGTTTTTTTCCATTCTTTCTCCTTAAAGTCCGTTTTCCATTCTATCATATTGTAGTTACTTTTTGTATTATTTATTTAAAATGAAACAACTAATTCCATTTTAAATCTTTTCTCACCAAATACTGCATGTGGCACATCTTTTGGCATTACGATTGTGTCCCCTTCTTTTAAAAAATTACCATTCTCATTTTTCAACTATTTTATGCATCCTTTAAAAATGCCTTATAGCACTTATATGCTTCATAAACATCTGCCTTGTTTGTTACTTCCCATGGTGCATGCATGCTTAATACTGCAACACCACTATCAATAACTTCCATACCGTATAATGCCATAATGTAAGCGATTGTACCGCCGCCACCAATATCTACTTTTCCAAGTTCAGCCATCTGGTAGTTTACATTATTGTCATCCATGATCTTTCTTAAGGCTGCAAGATATTCTGCGTTAGCATCATTTGAACCAGACTTGCCGCCACGTCCTGTAAACTTGTTAAATACAACACCTTTTCCCATAAATGATGAACTGTTCTTCTGGAAAGCTTCTGCATATAATGCATCGAATGCTGCATTTACATCTGATGATAACATTCTGCTGTTAGCAAGACATCTCTTTAATTTGATTTCACTGTAATCATCAAATAAATTTAATAATTCTGCCACTGTATTTTCAAAGAAGCGTGACTGCATTCCTGTAGCACCAACACTACCGATTTCTTCTTTGTCTACTAAAAGGCAACATGAAGTCTTATCAACCTTCTCCATTTCAAGCATTGCTACTAATGAAGTGTAAGCACACACTCTGTCATCCTGACCGTATGAAATAATCATGCTTCTGTCAAATCCCATTTCTCTTGCTCTTCCTGCCGGTACAACTTCAAGCTCTGCAGACATGAAATCTTCTTCTTCCATGCTATACATTTCTTTAAGAATTTCAAGAACACCTTTTTTAGTAGCTTCCTTTTCTTCATCATTAAGAGGTATTGTTCCAACTAAAATATCAAGATTTTCTCCTTCAACAACTTTTGCTGCTTTCTTTTCCATTTGATTAGCCGCAAGATGAATAAGTAAATCTGTAACACAAAATACAGGATCCTCCGGTTTCTCACCAATATTTACATTAACTGTTGTGCCGTCCTTCTTAACAATTACGCCATGGATTGCAAGTGGTAATGTTACCCACTGATACTTCTTAATACCACCGTAATAATGTGTGTCAAGGTAAGCCATACCTTCGTTCTCATATAACGGATTCTGTTTTATGTCCATTCGAGGTGAATCCACATGTGCCCCAAGAATATTCATACCTTTTTCTAATGGTTCCTTACCTATATTAAATAAGGCAATTGTCTTGTTCATACAAACTGCATAAACTTTATCGCCCTGTTTTAATTTCTTGCTATTTGCAATAGCTTCTTCTAAACTAATATAGCCTTTTTCCTTAGCTCTTTTTACTGTTTCGCTAATACATTCTCTTTCTGTTTTGCATTCAGACAAAAAATCTATATAGTCTGCATTTAAACTCTGTAATTGTTCTTTTTCACTATCATTATATGTTTTCCAAGCGTTCTTTCTTTCCATAATACGTCTCCTTCATTTTCAGTCTTTTCTCCATCTTAATTCAATTATAATGTAATGTCAAATTAACCATTTTACTATTTTAGTATAAACAAATATACTATTTTTATATTAATCAAAGATTATTTTTGTATAAGTTAATTTTTCCTTTTCGTAATATATAAGAAACAATGTTGTTTAAAAGAAATACTTTTAAATACGGAAGAAACACAATGAATAAGAAATATATTTTTTTCGATATTGACGTAACTTTAGTTGCCGGTGGTTATGGTATAACAATTGATAACAAACTAATTGATATAAAACCACTTCCTAGAGAAGATATGATTTCTCTTATAGATGAATAGATGAATGTCAAGCTAAAGGGTACACTTGGGCTATTCAAACAGAAAACTCTGACATCAGATTTGCTCCTGATGAAAATTTTTACAACCTGACTCATCACATCTATATGAATACAAGAATTGTCCTCAGTTTGGATCCTAAAAACTTTCCTCAAATTTACAAAGCTTACATTGCCTGTTTATATCCTGATGAATTCAAGTTGGATTCTATCAAAAATTCACCTTGGTGTCGTTTTCACAAGGAATATTTCTTTGTTGAACCTTCTTACAAAGCTTACGGAATCAAGCAGATTATGTTACTACCAATGTAGATGACAATGGTATTTATAATGCCTGTAAACATTTTAACTTGTTTTAAATTAAAATATATTGTACTTTAATATTAAGAAAGGAATAACTATTTTAATAGTTAGAAAGGTGATTAGTATGAGAAGAAAAGATCGTGAAATTACAGATTTTGATGAAATTGTTGAAATCATAAAAAAATGTGATGCCTGTAGATTAGCATTTAATGACGGAGACTATCCTTACATTGTGCCTCTTAATTTTGGTCTTAATGTAGTTGACGGAAAACAGGTTGAATTATATTTCCACTGTGCAACTAAAGGAACTAAGTTAGATTTAATTAGAAAAGATAATCGTGCAACTTTTGAAATGGACTGTAACCACAACTTTATTCTATATGAAGAGCGTATGTCATGTACAATGGGTTATGAAAGTGTTATTGGTCACGGAACAATTGAATTCATTGACGATGAGCATAAATTCGAGGCTTTAAAGATTTTAATGAATCAATATCACGCAGAAGATTTCAAATTCAACACAAATATGATGAAAGTTACAACAGTATTTAAACTTGTAGTTTCTGACATGACAGGAAAAAGACGTAACAATATTCATTAATTTTCAAAAAAAGTTAAAATATGTAGCTTCTGTAAAACGAGAGTGTGAAAGTTTAAATTCAACATACAGGAAACTTAATCGTCAGAGAAGTGTATTTCCAAGTGATAAGGCATTATTGAAAGCACTGTACCTTTCAACCTTTGAAGCAACGAAAAAATGGACAACGACCTTAAGAAACTGGGCTCAGGTGTATGGAGAACTGAGCATTATGTACGAAGGCCGTTTGCCTGAATAGCATAAAAAATACCCAATATCAAGGATAAATATACGCCCGTTATAAAACGGGCGTCCTTGACATGGGTATTTTTATATGCTAGTTATATAAACAAGAGCTGCAAGCTCATTTCATGAACTTACAGCTCCATCACTTATCATAGAATGTCTATTTACAGACTTTATTTCACAGACGAGGGTGCGGACAAAATTCTGGACTACTATAGGGCTTCGAAAGGAGCCTTTTTAT